>PPYE01432962.1_pt1 | contig 41123 bp, 32 predicted proteins | sample 1559881 | NCBI WGS metagenome assembly PPYE01 (sample SAMN08240022, study PRJNA423297) | Human gut metagenome, whole genome shotgun sequencing project. | reverse complement strand
AATGAAGCCTATTGAACAAAGTAACTATTAAATTTTATATAAGAATAATGGTATCTAAAGATACTATACGAGGAGTGATTTAAATGAAGTATGTTACATTAAAAAATGGTGTAAAAATGCCGCAGGAAGGATTTGGAGTTTTTCAGATCGCTGATGCTGCACAATGTGAAAAGGTAGTAACAGAAGCATTAAAAGCAGGCTATCGGCTGATCGATACGGCAGCTGCTTACATGAATGAAAAAGCTGTTGGAAGAGCAATTGAGAAAAGTGGCATTCCACGCGAAGAAATATTTGTCACAACAAAGTTGTGGATTCAGGATGCGGGTTATGAGAATGCAAAAAAAGCATTTCAAACATCGCTTAACAATTTGGGGCTGGACTATATTGATCTGTATTTGATTCATCAGCCAATGAATGATTACTATGGCTCATGGAGGGCGATGGAAGAATTATATGATGCAGGGAAAATAAGAGCAATCGGTGTTTGCAATTTTTATCCGGAAAGATTGACAGATTTGTGTATCAATGCAAGAATAGCGCCGATGGTAAACCAAGTGGAGTGTCATCCGTTTTTCCAACAGAAAACAGCAATAGAAAATATGCGGGAACTTGGTGTGCAAATCGAAGCATGGGGACCTTTGGCAGAAGGGCAAAAAGATATTTTTAATAATCCTATACTTACAGAAATCGGAAAGAAATATGGAAAAACGGTAGCTCAGGTTATTCTTAGATGGCATATTCAAAGAGGTGTCGTTGTGATTCCAAAATCTGTTCATAAAAATCGCATTGAAGAAAATCTGGATATTTGGGATTTTGAACTTTCAGATGAAGATATGGAGGTTATTGGACAGATGGATCTTGGATACAGTGAAATTAATGATCATTCCAGTGCGGCTACTGCAAAATGGTTAAACAGCTATAAAATTCATAATTAAAAAAGCAGATGGCAATAGTTTGGCAAACTTACTAAAGTGTATACCCCTAATATGAATTATTGATGATAAGATAGTTTGTTTTTGATTGAAAAAGAATACTATTTGAAAATCATTATATCAGGGGGGCAACTAGCTTCTTGGGCATACTTTTTACGAAATCAAGACAGGATAAGTGATCAAAATAGATGACATAGCGTTTTTGGAGTCAAAAACGTATTTCAGGCAGTGAGATAGGCAAATCTCACTGCCTTTTTTTGTTTTTAAGACTCTGCAAAACGAATACAACCACTTTTTGAAGAAGATACATAGGGCTGAAAAGCCTGTAGTTTCAACAAAAATATTTGATTATATGAAGAGGTGAAAATATTGAAAGGATATGTTATTAAAGTAATAAGAAGTGAAACTTCATATATATTCTCAAAATATTAGTTGGCCCTAACAATATTTAAACGCTCTGTTTATTATATTAATCACATCAACAGTTATTGCTTTGAATGTATCCTGATACAAAGACAGAAGTATGTATTGCATATTGTTTACGCCTAAATAATGAATGACAGGTAAGGTTGATTGACTGATACATTTTCCATATGAAAAACAGTACTGGCATAAAAACGCTAGAAAATAGAAATAGATGTTGATCTGTTGTAGCGGGTTTTTATCTTATAAATTTCAAACCTTAATCCTATCTTTATATGAAAAGTGCATTGTTTATGCCTTATTTATTTGGGGCGTAAGATAATAAAATAAAAATGAAAGATATATTACGCACTGTTAATTTAGTATATGAGAGGATAAAGTATATGGAGGAAAAAAGGCCTAGTTCAGAGGAACTATTAGAGATCATCCAAAAAGAACAGGAGGAAAGTCTTACTGGCAAATTGAAGATTTTTTTTGGATATGCTGCCGGTGTTGGGAAAACGTATGCTATGTTAGAAGCGGCTCATGAAGCTAAAAATAATGGCAAGGATGTTGTCGTTGGGTATGTGGAAAGACATACCAGGCCAGATACCCTTGCTTTATTAAACGGATTGGAAGAAATTCCTAATAAAGAAATCAGTTATCGTGGTATGACATTAAAAGAGATGGATTTAGATGCCGTTCTTGCGCGAAAACCAGAATTGGTTTTAGTAGATGAATTGGCTCATAGTAACGCATCTGGATGCAGACACCTGAAAAGATATCAAGATGTGGAAGAATTGCTACGGGCAGGCATTGATGTTTACAGCACGGTCAATGTGCAGCATTTGGAATCTTTACATGACTTGGTGGCATCTATTACAGGAATTTCTGTAAAAGAAAGGATACCTGACGACGTCTTTGATTCGGCTGCACAGGTGGAAGTTGTTGATATAGAACCGGACGATTTGATTCTTCGTTTACACGAAGGAAAAGTCTATAAAGAAAGTCAGGCGAAGAGAGCATTAAACCACTTTTTTACAAAAGAAAATCTGGCGGCATTACGTGAAATTGCTTTGAGACGTACTGCAGATCGTTTGAATCGAACGGCTAAAAAGGAAAGGAAAGAGTCGGCAGCAAGGGCAGGGGAACATATTTTAATCTGTTTATCACCAGCGCCATCCAATAAAAAAGTAATTCGAACAGCGGCACGTATGGCAGAAGCATTTCATAGTGGTTTCACCGCATTATACGTGGAAACACCCAAAAAAGCTGAAATATCCGAAGAAAACGCAAAGCGTTTAAAAGAAAATATTCGTTTGGCAGAACAGTTAGGGGCGCAAATTGCTACAGTTTATGGGGAAGAACCTGCCGTACAAATCGCTGAATATGCGAAAGTGAGCGGTGTAACGAAAATTGTTATGGGGCGAACGAATCATAGGCAAAGCACTTTGTTTGGGAAAAAGAATATGGTGGACCGTCTGACGGAACTTGCAGCCAATATAGATATTTATATCATACCTGATCAGCAGCCATTGTTTCGGAAAAAGATGTTTTTTCCCATAGAAGATACAGTCATCACAACAAAGGATTTGTTAAAGACATTTTTGATTCTTGTTTGTGCATCTGTCATTGGAATGATTTTCTTTCAGTTTGGAATGAGAGAAGCCAATATCATTATGATTTATATTTTGGGAGTGCTGCTTTCATCCATTGTAACAAGAGGATACTTATGTGGCGTTATATCTTCCATATGCAGTGTTGTGATATTTAATTATTTGTTTACGGAACCAAGATTTTCGTTGAGTGCAGATCCGGATTATCCAATTACTTTTTTCATTATGCTGCTGACCAGTGTCCTTTCCAGTACACTTGCCACAAGGGTACAAAGACAGGCAAGACAAGCATCACAAAAAGCATATTACACAGAACTTTTGATTAGCAGTATACAGAAATTGCAAAAAGGGAAGAACGAAGAAGAAATATTGCAAAAGGGTGCGGAACAATTGGAAGCTCTTCTGAACAGACCCATTTTGTATGCCGTTTCTTATCCAGATAAGGAATTATCGTTTTCTGTGGAGCCAAAGGACAAAGAAAAAGAAATGTTTGACCGATTTACACTAGAAGAAAAGGCTGTTGCCCAATGGGTGCAAAAGAATAATAAACATGCGGGAGCAACCACCAATACACTGTCCAATGTAAAAAACTATTATCTTTCCGTCAGAGGTATGCAGGAAGTCATGGGGATTGTGGGAATTCCCATAAAATCCTATGAGCCGTTAGACCCCTTTGAAAAGAATCTAATTATTGCCATTCTAAACGAATGTGGCATCATTATGGAAAGAAGAAGGTTGAGTCAGGAAAAATACAACATCGAGATGCGAACACATCAGGAAAAACTTCGGTCGAATTTATTGCGTTCCATTTCGCATGATTTACGTACGCCCCTTACAGGAATCAGTGGAAATGCCGCGATTCTTATGGATCAGGAAACCCTTTTGCCAGAGGAAAAAAAGCAGGAATTGTATACTTCTATTTATGATGATGCAATGTGGCTCATGAATTTGACAGAAAATCTTTTGTCAATCACCAGAGTTGAAAATGGTTCTATGAAGCTGAAACTGGAGCCGCAGCTTTTAACAGAAGTTTTTGATGAGGCATTACGTCATGTAGACAGACAGGTAAAAGATCATGTGGTTCATGCAGAGGTAAAAGATGAATTGCTGATGGCTAAGATGGATGTGCATTTGATGATACAAGTGATTATCAATATTGTGAACAATGCCATTAAATATACGCCTGTGGGCTCAGAAATCAACTTGTCTGCATATAGGAAAGGAGACTGGGTCTATATTGAAATTTCCGATAATGGACCAGGAATGAATGATGAGAGCAAAAAACACCTCTTTGATATGTTTTATACCGCATATCAAGGAAAAGGAGACAACCGCAGAGGGCTTGGACTGGGACTGAATTTATGTAAATCTATCGTTATGGCACATGGAGGTAAGATATCTGTTTCTGACAATACACCACAAGGGGCTGTTTTTACATTTACATTGCCATGGGAGAAAGTAGATATTCGTTCATCAGACTGTTGATGCATTACGTTATGAAAAGAACAGAATCAAAAATAGATTCTGTTCTTTTTTTGTGAATACAGTTTTTGAAATTGCTTTCTTTATATGCTTTTAATTCCCGCTGCGTTTTCTTTAGCCCATATTGATAGGGACCTTGCTAAAATAAGTCCATAAAAAGTGAATGGAAAAAGGAGGAAGTAAAAATATGCTTGATCTTGCAATGGTAGTGATACTGATTATCTGTTTTGGTTTGGTTAATTTATTGGTGCATTGGTGTAAAAAACAAGTGGATTCAAATGAATAACGATTGAAGGAATAAGGAGGAAACAGAAATGATCATTCTTGGCGCAGTTGTGATATTGCTGGGTGTATATCTGATATATGCGCTAGTGCATCCAGATAGATTTTGATACTTTAGGGAGGAAATGATTATGTTGGAATTAATTGTGACAATTGCCATTTTTATTGCACTTGTCATTCCTGTAGGCAATTATTTGTATCACATTTCAACAGGGCAAAAAACATTTGCAGATCCGGTTATGAATCGGATAGATGGTGTGATTTATAAAATCAGTGGTATTTATCCAGAAAAAGGCATGAATTGGTGGCAGTATGCTGTTGCTTTGCTGACAACAAACGCGGTAATGATTTTCATCGGATATCTGATTTTGAGGATACAGTCTATTTCCATTTTAAATCCCAATGGGATTGCTTCTATGGAAGAAACGCTTTCCTTTAATACCATCATCAGTTTTATGACCAATACGAATTTGCAGCATTATTCCGGTGAGAGTGGATTATCTTATTTTTCTCAGCTGCTGGTTATTACATTTATGATGTTTGTATCAGCTGCCAGCGGTTATGCGGCATGCATTGCTTTTATCCGAGGCCTGGCAGGAAAAACAAAAGAATGTGTCGGCAACTTTTATATGGATATGGTAAGAGTAATAACGCGTATTCTGCTTCCATTTTCCTTTGTGGGCGGTTTGCTTCTGGTATGGCAGGGCGTCCCCCAGAATCTGAGCGCAAACATTGTGGTGGATACCATTGAAGGAATGAAACAAACCATTGCTACCGGACCTGTCGCGGCAGTGGAGATTATCAAACACTTAGGTACAAATGGCGGCGGCTTCTTTGGTGCAAACTCTACAACACCTATGGAAAACCCTACCATGCTTTCAAACTTGATTGAATTATATTCTATGATGCTTCTCCCAGGGGCTTGCGTCATTACTTTTGGCAAAATGGTCAGAGATCGTAAAGCACAGGCTGCTTTGGAAAATGACGTTGCGGTAAAATCCAGCCTGACAACGAAATTCTTTGGCAGAGAAGGCAGATCTATTTTCCTGGCAATGGGGATTCTCTTTGTGATTGGTTTGAGTGTATGTTTCTGGGCAGAAAGTCAGGGCAACCCTGCATTGGCAAGTGTTGGTCTGACTCAGTCCATGGGCAGTATGGAAGGGAAAGAAGTCCGTTTTGGCATTGCACAGTCTGCAATGTTTACTACGACAACTACATCCTTTACAACAGGTACCGTAAACAATATGCATGATACTTTGACGCCATTGGGTGGCATGATTCCAATGCTGCATATGATGCTGAATGTTGTGTTCGGCGGGAAAGGCGTTGGCTTGATGAATATGATCATGTATGCAATTTTAGCGGTTTTCATTTGCGGTTTGATGATTGGCCGTACACCTGAATATCTTGGCAAAAAAATTGAAGGCAGAGAAATGAAACTGGCAGCGTTGTGTATTATCATTCATCCACTTTTGATTTTGGCATTTTCTGCATTGGCAGTTGCGGTGCCGGCAGGGACAGAAGGAATTACCAATCCCGGTTTCCATGGCTTATCACAGGTGCTTTATGAATACGCATCTTCAGCGGCAAACAATGGTTCCGGTTTTGAAGGCCTTGCTGATAACAGTTATTTCTGGAATATTACAACTGGCCTTGTCATGTTCTTTGGTCGGTACCTATCCATTGTAATTCAGTTGGCAATTGCCGGCTCACTGATGCGGAAGAAATTTGTCAGTGATACAGTAGGTACATTGCATACGGATAATGTTGCCTTTGCGGTTATCCTGGTATTTGTCGTATACATTTTCGCTGCACTGACATTCTTCCCTGCATTGGCATTGGGACCTATTGCAGAGCATCTTACCCTTTGGTCATAAGGAGGCATCATCACTATGAGTAAGAAACAAAACCAGAAACTGATTACACCTGAGATTATGCATCAGGCGATTATCGGTTCCTTTGCAAAATTAAATCCACGGTACATGATGAAAAATCCTGTCATGTTTGTGGTTGAAATTGGCTGCATCATTTCTCTGATTTTGTCTATTGTACCTGGATTGTTTGGCGATGTCAGTCAGGATATCAATCTTCGGCTGTATAACATTCTTGTATGTATCGTATTGTTTATCACAATTTTGTTTGCAAACTTTGCAGAATCTGTTGCAGAAGGCCGAGGAAAAGCGCAGGCAGCCAGTTTGAAGAAAACACAGAAAGATACAAAAGCAAGAGTTCTTCTGGACGATGAAAGCGAAACAGAAGTTCTGTCCAGCCAGCTGAAAAAAGGTGACATCGTTCTGGTAAAAGCTGGTGAAGTCATTCCTGGTGATGGCGAAGTTATCGAAGGGATCGCATCCGTAGATGAATCCGCAATTACTGGTGAATCTGCACCTGTAGTCAGAGAAAGCGGCGGCGATTTCTGTTCTGTAACAGGCGGTACAACAGTCGTATCTGACTGGCTGAAAATTCAGATTACTTCTGATCCCGGCAATAGTTTTTTGGATCGTATGATTTCCTTGGTTGAAGGTGCTTCCAGAAAGAAAACACCTAATGAGATTGCTTTGAATACATTGTTGGTTTCCTTAACCATTATTTTCCTCATTGTCATTGTAACCTTGTATCCTATCGGTCTTTACAGTGGGGTACAGCTTCAGACATCTACGTTGATTGCATTGTGTGTGTGCCTGATACCTACAACAATTGGCGGTTTGCTTTCCGCAATTGGTATTGCAGGTATGGATCGTGTTACCAGATTCAATGTCATTGCTATGTCCGGGAAAGCCGTAGAAGCTTGTGGTGACGTAGATACAATGATTTTGGATAAAACAGGAACCATTACATTTGGTAACCGTCTGGCAGCGGATTTCCTGCCAGTAGGCGGTGCTGAACGCAGTGAACTGATCCGCTGTGCCGCATTGACTTCTGTGCTGGATGAAACGCCAGAAGGGAAATCTACATTAGATTTGGCAAAACAAATGGGAGATAGAAGCGTTTTGGCAGAAGATGCTCAGTTTATCGAATTTACAGCACAGACACGTATGAGCGGTGTAGACTTACCTGATGGTACAAAGATCAGAAAAGGTGCATCTGATTTCATCGAAAAGTATGTGTTGGAACAGGGTGGCAAAATCCCCAGTGATTTGCATGAACAGGTTGAAAAGGTTTCTGCTTTGGGTGGTACACCTTTGACCGTATGTGAAAACGCACGTATTTTAGGTGTTATCTATCTGAAAGATACTGTAAAACCAGGTATGGCAGAAAGATTTGAAAGACTTCGTGCTATTGGGATTAAAACAATCATGTGTACAGGGGATAATCCATTGACAGCGGCAACCATTGCAAAAGAGGCTGGTGTGGATGGTTTTATTGCAGAATGTAAACCAGAAGACAAAATTGATGTCATTAAGAAAGAACAGGCAGAAGGTAAAATTGTTGCGATGACCGGCGACGGTACAAATGACGCCCCTGCGTTAGCACAGGCCAATGTTGGTTTGGCAATGAATAGCGGGACAACTGCGGCAAAAGAAGCGGCCAATATGGTTGACTTGGATTCTGACCCCACTAAGATTCTGGAGGTTGTAGAAATCGGGAAACAGCTGTTGATTACAAGAGGCAGTTTGACAACATTTTCTATTGCCAATGATATTGCAAAATATTTTGCAATCATCCCTGCAATGTTTATGATGGCGATTCCAGAGTTGAGTGTGCTGAATATCATGCATTTGACAACTCCATACAGTGCCATTTTGTCTGCCTTGATCTTCAACGCGATTATCATTCCTTGTTTGATTCCTTTGGCAATCAAAGGTGTAAAATATCGTCCAATGTCATCAGGAAGAATGTTGGCAAGAAACATGCTGATTTATGGTTTGGGTGGCGTAATTACACCATTTGTTGGTATTAAGATCATTGATATGATCATTTATCCAGTCCTTCATATGCTGGGATTTTAAGGAGGTTCATTTATTATGAAAGAAATTCTTCGGAATGCAAGGCAAGCAATTACAGTAACAATCGTTCTGTTGGTTATTTGTGGTTTGGCTTATCCATTGGCATTAACAGGTGTCTCTCAAGTAATATTTCCAAAACAGGCAAACGGAAGTTTAATCACTGTGGATGGCAAAGCTGTCGGGGCAGAAAATATTGGGCAGGAATTTACAGAAGACTACTTCCTGTGGGGACGTCCTTCCGCGTATCATTACAATACCTATGGTGAAGATGCAGAAGGAAACCAGTATTACAGTGACGGGACAGAATATGCAGGTGTTTCTTCAGGCTCTAATAACTATGCGCCTTCCAATCCAGCATTAACAGAAAGAGTTGCCGCCGATATGGAAAACTTCCTTGAAAAAAATCCTGGTGTCAGTGCAGAGGATATTCCCACAGATTTGATGACGGCTTCTGGTTCCGGTTTGGATCCTCATATTTCTCCGGAATCTGCCCAGATTCAAGTTCCTCGTATTGCAGCTGCTTCTGGCCTGAGTGAAGAAGAAGTGCAGCGTATCATAGATGAACATACAGAAGGAAAAACGTTTGGAATTTTTGGGGAAGAAACAGTGAATGTATTGCTTGTGAATATTGATATTGCGGAGGAGATGGGGATTCTTCCGAAAGAATAAGTGAATAGCGTGTTGTCGTCAAAGGATCTTTTGTGCAAGCCTTTGACGAGTAGGTAGAAGTATAAAGCAGGAATTTCATCAGTTGTAATGCCTTGAAATTCCTGCTTTTCTTCGTTGGAAATGAATTTCGATTCCTTCTACATACTTGAAAGGATATGAAAGCTACTTTTTCCATAATCTGAAAACACTAGTTTACGAGTGATATTTGTTTCATCAATGCGTTATGGCACCTTAACTGTTTCTTAATTGTATTCACTTGTTCCTTTTCCCCGTTTTCATGTTCCCTATGGTATCCTAAACATGAAATAAAGGAGGGAAAGATTATGACAGCCGTTTTACAGTCTATACACAAATTTGAATTTCGTTTTCATCACATTTTACAGTGGTTTGGAGATCATCATCCATACATTTCTTTTGCGGCAGCTTTTATTGTACTTCCTGTTGCTATGGTCGGTATGGTGTTTCTTGGTACAACTGCAATTGTTTTGCCCATTGCATGGATTTTCGGCTATATGTAAACTTGTTTTCGAATAGGAACATAAGGCTTTTGGATATAGGATAATTATCGGCATCTTAATGCAATCTTAATACAAAACGCCAGATGCTTACTCCCATCTTAATGCGAATAAAGATAAGATTAAGGAAACGAAAAGATTGCATAAAGAAAGTAGGAGAGATACATGCATCTGGTGGAACACAGAAAACATCATCACATAACCTCGTTTCAAGTGATTATTCTTGGGTTTTTATCTGTGATTTTATTAGGTACTTTATTTTTGACATTGCCAATTGCAACACAGGACGGACAAGGCGCATCTTTTTTAGATGCGTTATTTACTGCAACTTCTGCAACCTGTGTGACAGGATTGGTTGTGCATGATACCGCAACGTATTGGTCTATGTTTGGTCAAACCATTATATTGTTGTTGATCCAGATTGGCGGTATGGGTGTTGTGACCATTGCCGTTTCCATTGCGGTAATTTCCGGAAGAAAAATCGGGCTGATGCAGAGAAGTGTCATGCAGGAAGCGATATCCGCTCCCCAGGTTGGGGGCATTGTGCGTATGACAGAATTCATACTCAAAACGGTTATTTTTATTGAAATGATTGGAGCTATCTTGCTGGCCCCTGTCTTTTGCAGTGATTTTGGACTTGTGAAAGGAATATGGTATGCAATCTTCCATTCGATCTCTGCTTTTTGTAATGCGGGGTTTGATTTGATTGGAATTCGAACACCATATTCTTCTTTGACTTCTTATGCAACAGATCCCATTGTAAATATTACCATTATGATGCTGATTGTTGTTGGCGGCATTGGGTTTATGACGTGGGCAGATATCTATAATAATCAATTTCATTTCAAAAAATATCGGATGCAAAGTAAAGTTATATTGCTGGTTACAGCGATGCTGATTGCGATTCCCTTTTTATATTTTTTCTTTATTGAGTTTTCAGATATGGATTTTCTGAATCGATTATGGGGATCTTTGTTTCAGTCCATTACACCCAGAACAGCAGGTTTTAATACCGTAGATTTAACAATCATTAGTGAACCCGGTTTGCTGTTGATGATTATTCTTATGTTAATCGGCGGCTCTCCCGGTTCTACGGCAGGTGGTATGAAGACGACAACAATTGCGGTACTTTGTGCATCAGCATTAGCTGTTTTCAGAGAAAAGGAGCAAGCCCATCTTTTCGGCAGAGGCATTCCCATACGAGCAATCAGAAATGGGGCAACGGTTCTTTTGTTATATGTCGTACTGTCGGTAGCCGGTGCAATGCTTATTAGTAGTTATGAAGAAATCCCCATATTGTCTGCGCTCTTTGAAACAAGCTCAGCCATTGGAACCGTTGGCTTGTCTTTAGGGATTACACCCACTCTGGGAATCCTTTCCAGAATCATTTTGATTTGCTTGATGTTTCTTGGACGAGTCGGGGGGCTGACATTGGTTTTTGCAGCATTACATGAAAAAGAAATTTCCGGATTCAAATATCCAGAAGAAAAAATTACAGTTGGTTAATAAAGGAGAAAAAAATGAAAACGATTTTACTAATTGGTCTTGGCAGATTTGGTAGACATGCAGCAATGAAACTGGATGAATTACATCACGAAGTAATGGCTGTGGATAAGGATGAAGAAAGAGTGCGTGCGGTGTTGCCTTATGTAACAAATGCGCAGATCGGTGATGGGACACAGGAGGAGTTTTTATCTTCTCTGGGTGTGAATAACTTTGATGTATGTATCGTTGCCATCGGCGATGATTTCCAGAGTTCCTTGGAAACGACTTCATTACTGAAAGAATTAGGCGCAAAGATGGTTGTTGCACGAGCAGCAAGAGATGTCCATGCAAAATTTTTGTTGAAAAATGGTGCGGATGAGGTAGTGTATCCAGAAAAACAATTGGCTGAGTGGACAGCAATCCGATATAGTTCAGATCATATTTTGGATTATATTGAATTAGATCAGGAGTATTCTATTTTTGAAATTGAAATTCCGAAAGTATGGGTTGGCAAGACGGTTGGCCAAATGGAAATTCGAAAAAAACATAATATCAATTTGATGGCCTTTAAGCATGAAGGCAAGATGAATTTGAAAATATCTTCTGAAACTGTTTTTCCGGAGGGCCACAGCATGCTGGTGTTAGGGAACATTAAGGATATTCAAAAGTGTTTTCACATCTAAAATCAGAAAGAAGATGAGCATATGAAAGAATTTCTTTTGATTTGTGGAGGTATTGCAGTATTTCTATATTTGTTTTTGTTGATGGATCGTTTGGATCATTACTTATGTGAATATAAAGGAGAAAAGACCGATTCTCAAACAAATAAGGAACTAAAGATTGCTGTTGAAAATTTGGAGGCGGGTGGTGCGCTTACATGTTTTCTCAAGAACTTTTCAGAAAAATATGATAACTATACTATAAAATTGTATTATAATGAAAAAAGAAAAATACTAAATTGCTTGAAGAATAAAAAGTTAGATATAGGTTTTCTTACAGGAGAAACTGCAAAATATGAAGATGGTGTATTTTGTAAGGGAGCAGTTCGAATCAAGAACCAAAAACTTCTGCTGGCAAATTTAGACGTGCCATTTATTCCAATGAAGGATGAAGAGGCTCAATTAAGTATTTTCTTGAGAATGAACGAACAAGATCCGCAGATTCTTTTATTCATGAAAGAGTTTTTACATTTTTATCAAAAGAGCTTTATCAAACAAGACTTTTATCTTTGTAAAACCAGCTAATGACATAAATGGAACCAAGTATGATATGCCATGACAAAAGAGTCTTCATAACAGTAGGGAACAATAGAAAGAATGATAGCGAGAATATGTGTGCAGAGCTAAAGCAAAAGAAGGGCGAATTAAAAATTTTTTTGGGTTATTCCATTGGTACCGGAAAAACCTATGCTATGTTACAGGCCGCATTATCGTTAAAGCAACATGGTGCAGATGTGGTAGTAGGTTATATCAATCCTGATAGAAACCCCAAAACTTTGTCTATGCAAAATGGATTGGAAGTTCTTCCAACAAAGAAATTGAAATGGGACGGAGAAACGATTCAGGAATTTGATCTGGATGGGGCTTTGGCAAGAAAGCCGGAATACATTTTAATTGACGATTTGGCACATACAAATCCTATGGGTTTTCGCCATGAAAAACGATATAAAGACATTGAGGAACTATTAAATATGGGAATTCATGTCTATACAACGTTGAATATCCAGCATCTTGAGAGCTTGAATGATAGAATTGCTTCTATTTCAGGCATCACAGAAAAAGAACGGATTCCAGATTCTATATTTGAGGAAGCGAATCAGGTAGAGTTTATTGATTTGGAACCTGAGGAATTGTTGAACCGAATAAAGGAAGATCAGTATTACAAATGTAAAACCAATCAGGATTTTTGTACCATAGAAAGATTGACAGCTCTGCGCGAGCTGACATTGCGCTGCTGCGCGAATCGGCTGAACCGTTTTTTAGAAGAAGAAAAATCTCAATATCCGACAAAAGAACATATCTTGGTTTGTTTGTCGGCATCTCCATCTAATGAAAAAATTCTTCGCACCGCAGCAAGAATGGCTGTGGCTTTTTCAGGAGAATTTACAGCCGTTTATGTAGAGACGACCAATTCTAAGGATAATGAGAAAATAAAAAATGCACTGCATAAAAACATGAAATTGGCTCGTCAATTGGGAGCAAAAGTAGAAATTGTCTATGGAGATGATATTTCGTTTCAGATTGCTGAGTTCGCAAGACTATCCGGGGTAACGAAAATTGTCATTGGAAGAAGCTCCATTGCGAAAAATCCGTTTTTTAGAAAGCCTTCTTTAACGGAACATCTGATTGCGGATGTCCCCAATTTGGAAGTACATATTATACCGGATTCTGAACAAACCACCAAATCATATCGCGAAAATAAAGAGAACCATTTATCAAGCCTCGTTTTCTCAGCCCATGATATTTTGTGGAGTATTGGGATACTTGTGCTAACAAGTTGCATCGGACTTTTATTCCAAAGATTGCAATTTGTTGAGTCAAATATTATTATGGTTTATGTTTTGGGTGTGCTGATTATTTCCATTGTGACGAAGAATCAAATTTATAGTTTGATTGCTTCCATTGTCAGTGTTTTGATTTTTAATTTTTTGTTTACGGAACCCAGATTTACACTGCATGCATATAGCCAAGGCTATCCTGTTACCTTTGTAATTATGTTTGTTGTATCCTTTTTAACAGGTACATTGGCTGTGCGATTGAAAAATCATGCAAAGAGTTTGGCGCAATCAGCTTTTCGAACAAATGTCTTATTCGATACAAACCAAATTCTTCAGAAAGTAACCAAAAAAGAAGAAATCATTTCTACAACGGCACAGCAGCTCAATAAGCTGCTTGGAAAGTCCATTGTTTTTTATCCTGTGGAAAATGAAACATTTGGGGATGTGATTCTGTTTCTGGCTTCTGAAGATACACCAAAAGAGAAATATCTTTTGGAAAGCGAACGAGAAGCGGCCTTATGGGTTCTTAGAAATAATAAGCATGCTGGTGCAAGTACACAAACATTTTCAGAAGCGGAGTGTTTGTACCTGGCTGTACGGATTAACGATGTGGTATACGGTGTCATTGGAATTGATATTGAGAAAGAGCCGTTGGATGCTTTTGATCACAGCATGCTGCTTTCGATTGTCGGAGAATGTGCGTTATCTTTGGAAAATGAGAAGCATGCAAGAGAAAAAGAAGAAGCAGCAGTTCTGGCAAGAAATGAGCAGCTGAAAGCAAATCTATTGCGTTCGATTTCACATGATTTGAGAACGCCTTTAACATCCATTTCGGGAAACGCCAGCAATTTGCTTCATAACAGCAAATTTTTTGATGAAGATACAAAGTCGCAGCTGTATCTTGATATTTATGATGATTCTATGTGGCTGATTAATTTGGTTGAAAATCTGCTGTCTATTACACGTTTAGAGGAAAACAGGCTGCACTTGAACATCACAGATGACATAATGGATGATGTTGTTGAGGAGGCACTGCGCCATATCAATCGCAGAAGTGTAAAATATCATATAGAAGTAAAGCATGAAGATGAGCTCTTGCTTGCGAAGATGGACGCAAGATTGATTGTTCAGGTTGTAATCAATATTGTCAATAACGCGATCCAATATACGAAAGAAGGTTCTCACATTCTTATATATACGAGAAAAGAAGGCGATGAAGCAGTGGTATCAATTATGGATGATGGAGATGGTATGTCTGATGAAATGAAACAACATGTTTTTGATATGTTTTATACAGGAAGCAATCAGGTTGCTGACAGCAGACGAAGCTTAGGGTTAGGCTTAGCCTTATGCAAGTCCATTATTCAGATGCATAATGGCCAAATTACGGTTACAGATAACATGCCACATGGAACAAACTTTACATTTAGATTACCAGCCGGGGAGGTTCATATACATGAATAAATTAACAATACTCGTAGTAGAAGATGATATGTCTGTCAAAAACTTAATTACAACAACTCTCAAAGCTCATGATTATCGATTTTTGACAGCAAAGAATGGGGAAACCGCAATTATGGAGGCCTCATCCCACAATCCGGATGTTGTTTTGCTTGATTTAGGCTTACCGGACATGGATGGTATAGAAGTGATTAAAAAAATCCGTTCTTGGTCTAATATACCAATCATTGTAATCAGCGCCCGCAGTGAGGATACAGATAAAATTGACGCACTGGATGCAGGTGCGGATGATTATTTGACAAAACCATTTTCTGTGGAAGAATTGCTGGCTCGTTTAAGGGTGACACAGCGTCGGATATTCATGATGCAAAGCGAAACAATGTCACAATCCTCTGTATTTAAAAATGGGGATTTGACAATTGATTACGCTGCGGGATGTGTGTATGTAAAAGAGAAAGAGCTTCATTTGACTCCCATCGAGTATAAATTGTTGTGTTTGCTTTCACACAACGTTGGTAAAGTGCTGACCCATACATTTATCATGCAAAATATCTGGGGAACCAGCTGGGAAAATGATATTGCGTCACTGCGTGTGTTTATGGCTACATTGCGTAAAAAAATTGAGAAAGAACCAAATTCTCCTCAGTATATTCAGACACATATTGGTGTGGGATATCGAATGCTCAAGGTGGAAGAATAATTATTTTCGTATTCAGGTCAAAGTATAGTTGTATGTAAAAAAAACATAATATTGCTCCAAGTCTCCAAACATAGCGTTTTGGATTCAAAAAAGCTTTTCAGGCAGTGAGATGGCAAATCTCACTGCTTTTTTCGTTTCTGAAAATTGACAAAAAAGTGGTTTCTAAAAAACATTTTTTTCGACAATTTTAGAAGAAGGTGAAGCTCTTGAATGAAATTGCAATTAAAGTGCTAAAAGTAAAGCCGCATGAATATTCCGAAGCTGTATGCTGAAAATATTGGAAGCAATATAGGAAGCAGCTGCCAGTAAAGCGTCAAGTTTTTTGATTTTGTATAGAATTATGTGATAGAATAATGAACATAGATTCAGATAAAGTGTTAATGACATATACGATAGAAATAATGTTCGATCAAATAATAGTCATGGAACGATAATGAATGATCTTTCATGATTGTAAGGTGAATGTAGGCATTCTGATAGAAGATGTAATGAATTAGTGGAAATAAAAATGCAGAAATGTGTTTGAATATGCAAATATAAGATTGTTTTTAAATTTTCTCATATATGTTAATACGTCTTCATTTAAAAATCAAAAGTGATTCTACTATATCAGAAAATAGCAGATAGCAGATCATATTAACGTAACAGAATATAAAGCAAAGAAATGAGGTTTTTTATGAAAGTACTTATCATAGAAGATGATGAACTTCTTGCAAGCTCTATAAAAATGCTTTTATCAAAAAATGGTTTTCAGGCAGATTTAGTTTTCGATGGAGAAGCGGGACTAGAATATGCGTTGCTGGATATTTATGATTTGATTATTTTAGATATCATGATTCCTAAAATGAATGGATATGAAGTGGCGCACAAGATACGTTCTAATCATTGTGGAACACCTATTTTGATGCTTACAGCAAAATCTCAGGTGGAGGACAGAATTAATGGATTAAATTCAGGCGCAGATTATTATCTGACAAAGCCATTCAATTCGCGGGAATTACTGGCTTGCATAAATGCGCTTTTACGCAGACAGGGAAGTCAAGTTAACGAGATGGTTTTTGGCAATACTTCCCTCGATTTATCTTCAGCAATGCTTGTTTGTGGTGAAAACAGTATTCGTTTATCTGCCAAAGAATTTGATATTATGCGTATGCTGTTCCAATCAGGCAAAAATAATTTATCTAAAGATGCTATTTTATCAAAGGTTTGGGGTTATGACTCTGAAGCAGTGGAAAATCATGTGGAAGTATATGTAGGGTTTTTGCGGAAAAAACTCAAAAGCATTAATTCTGATATTCATATCGAAGCAGTGCGAAATCTTGGCTATCATTTGGAGGCTTAATTTCATGATTGATAAACTCAAATTGAAATTTGTTATGATAAATATGTTGGCATTTACAGGAGCAATCTTCCTGCTTTTCATTACAGGAGAACCTTTGAGCATGATGGCGTTGATCGGCTGTCTGGTGCTAGTAGGTATCGTTGTAAACAATGGTATTGTATTGATTGACTATATCGATATTTTGAGAAACAGAGATGGTTATTCTCAGGTAGATGCGATCTTGACTGCGTGTCCTACCAGATTAAGACCCATTCTGATGACAGCATTGACGACAATTTTGGGTCAGTTCCCTATGATTTTCTCCAATGGTACCAACAGTGAAACACTGAAGGGCATGGGTCTTGTAATCGCAGGTGGTCTGACAGCGTCTACATTCCTGACATTGGTAGTCGTACCTTTGCTGTATATGATCTTAGACCGTTTTGTGCAGGCATTCCGTAATAAGATGAAATTTACCAAAAAGGCAAATCCTTACGAAATCGATCAGGAATGTTGTTAAAGAAAGGAGGTTTTTTATGAAGTATAAATTGGCATTGCTGCTGACGTTGACAATGCTGATGCCAACTGCAACGACTGCTTTTGCGGCAGAAACGAGCGCAGAAACTGTGGAAGCAGCAGAAAGTGTGTCAGCAGAAGGTACTTCAGAAGAAAATAGTGCAGATGCAGAAGAAAGCGGCATTTGGCAGCTGACATTTGAAGAAGCACTGGAGCTGGCGGAAGATAACAGCTCTGATCTGGATAATGTGGCAGAAAAGGCAGAATATCTGCAGGATCTGAAGGAAGATATTTGGGATATCACAGGTTCTTTCTCCGTGCCTACTGTCAGCTATCAGCAGTGGGTGGATGATGATGTTTACAGCATCTATTCCCAGATTCAATCCATCAGCAGCAGCATGACACAGAATCGTTATACAGAAGAAATCACAAAGCTGACACTGGAATCTACAGTAAAAAGCTACTTTACCTCTATCTTAAGTGACGAAAGTTCTCTGGAAGTTGCGAAAAAAGAGGCTGAAGTGAAGAAAACACAGTATCTGCAGGGACAGACAAAAAACAAAATGGGGCTTATCAGTGACTATGATCTGCGTACACTGGAAACAGATTATAAGACAGCAGTGGATAATGTGGAAACACTGGAAAGAGCCATTGAGGAAGAATATCGTTCCTTCAATCAGCTGTTGGGCATCAGCGATGATACAGAATACGAATTGGTATACGATGTAGAATATACCCCCTATGAAATGGGACAGAGCATGACACAGTATATTCAAAACAAGCTGAATACAGACTATACCATCAAACAGCTGGAACAGAATGTGGATGATGCTGAATTCAACAAAAACTATATGTCTATGTCCAGTACAAATTCTCAGTCTGCTTCCAATAAATATTCCTATGAAGAAGCCAAAAGCACTTTGAAAACAGCCAAGGAAGATAAGGAACTGGTAATTCAGAATGCTTATAATGAAGTGCAGGAACTGGAAGACCAGTATGAAACAGCACAGCGGAATCTGGAAACAGCGAAATCTAATCTGGAACTAGCAGAACTGAATTATTCATTGGGCAGAAATACAGCGTTGGATGTGACGATGGCTGAATTGAATGTGGAAGAAGCAGAAAACACATTGGCGCAGATTGTATATTCTCATGACATGAAGATTTATCAGTTGGAAAATACAGAATTGCTGTAAAATCAAACATAAAAATGACTTTTCATAATTTGTGAGCTAGGATAAAAATATAGAAAGATATGTGATTTTCATTTAGAATTTCGCATATCTTTCTTTTTGTTTTTTTGGTAGAATAAAAAATAGAGTGGCAATCAAAAAACAGAAAGAAATGAGGCAAAGGAGGGAAAGCCATGGCATATAGTGAGCTGGTGAAAAATTTCAACCGCATCCGTGAGTATATGCGGGAGTTTTATGTCTATGGCTTTAAAAGCCGAGAAGAATATACGAGGAAAAGTGCACGTTCCTATGATGATGAACGCAGACGATTGAAAAGCTGGCTGGGAGATTATATGCGTTTCCGTCAAAACGCAGAGGGAAAGAATGTTTTTATCTCCATTGACAGCAGGGCTGCACAGCACAACCCTCTCTACAAAGCATGGAAAACCAAAAGTTTCACCGATGGGGATATTACACTGCATTTTATATTGATGGATATTTTTGCTTCCGCAGAAGACGTGCTTTCCCTGACAGAAATCATGGATCAGATTGATACATATCTTTCTGTTTTTCAGGAACCAAAGACCTTTGACGTTTCTACTGTACGAAAAAAGCTGAAAGAATATATTGCAGAAGGAATCGTATTGGGCGAAAAGCGGGGGAAAACCATGTATTACCGCTGGACCATGTCAAAGTATGATTTGGACAAAGATTTATTGGACTTTTTCTCCGAAGTTGCTCCCTGCGGCGTCATTGGCTCTTTTCTGCTGGACCAGACAAAGGAACAAAATGACCACTTTTCCTTTAAGCATCATTATATTACAGGCGCTGTGGACAGCGAAATTTTGTGTACTGTTTTTATGGCAATACGAGAGAAACGAAGTATTCTTCTTGAAACATGCAATCGACATAAAGAGCGTTCCTCAGAATCCCATGTTGTTCCCCTTTGTGTGATGGTCAGCGCTCAAAGCGGGAGACAATATCTCATGGCGTATTCTCCAAGATTCAGACGGATTTTATCCTTTCGGACAGATCATATTGTATCTGTAGAAATGGGAGAAGTCAGTGAACGCTTTGACCATATGCGTCAGAAGCTGGAAGAAATGCGGAAAAACATGTGGGGTGTCAGCACGCAAAGCAGATGGGGCAATCGGATGGAACATGTGGAATTTACCATTTGTTATGGAAAAGGAGAACAGCATATTCCCAAGCGGCTGGAACGGGAAAAACGTTGCGGAACCATAGAACATCTGGATGAAAATACCATCAGGTTTACAGCAGATGTGTATGATGCCAGTGAATTGATTCCATGGATTCGGACATTTATCTGCCGCATCACAGAAATTCATATTTCCAATGAAAAACTGGAAGAAAAGTTTCGGGATGACATGAATGCAATGTATGCCCTTTATGGTTTGGAAGATGGTGATGAACATGATATTCAGTGAATTATACAGTATATATTACCAAACGATGACGGCTATACTGAAAGCGGCTACAGATCATCCGTTGGAAGCAAAAGAAATGCAGCACATTGTAGAGAAACATGCTTTTGGGGAAAGTATGCTGCATATTTTGCCTGCCATTCAGGAACAACGCTGGCAGCTCATTACGCCGGATGGCAGAACACCCCTGCGCAAAGAGCCTGGGATGCCGCTGACTCTTTTGGAGAAACGGTGGCTGAAAGCCATTGCCAATGACCCTCGTATGCGACTGTTTGGTGACAATATATATGACTTTCCAGATGTGGAGCCGCTTTTTTTGCCAGAGGATATTCTTGTTTTCGACCGCTATGCAGACGGTGATGATTACACAGATGAAGCATATATCCAGAATTTTCGTTTGATTCTGGATGCCATTAAACAGCAATATCCGCTGAAGATTACACTGCAAAACCGCAGAGGTAATCCATTGCAGATGAATGTCATGCCAAAGTATCTGGAATATTCGGAAAAGGATGATAAATTTCGGTTGATCGGTTCTTCTGACCGTTATGGAAGTACAATCAATTTGGGAAGGATTATAAGCTGTGAAAGATGTCAGGATGTGATGGCAAGGCGTCTGACGAGAAAATCAGAGCAACAGCGGAAAGTGGTTTTTGAACTGTTTGACCAGAGAAAGGCGCTGGAAAGAGTGCTGCTTCATTTTGCTCATTGCGAAAAAGAAGCAGAAAAGTTGGATGACAAGCATTATCGTATTACGGTTGTTTATGACAAAGAGGATGAAACGGAGATGGTCATTCGCATTCTTTCTTTTGGGCCATTGATAAAAGTAACGGCTCCACAGCATTTTGTGGACTTGATAAAACAAAGATTGCTGGATCAAAAAAGTTGCGGACTTTGATGTTCGCAACTTTTTTTCCGTGATGAGATTGGAAATAACAGGTAGAATAAAGATACAAACAGAGAACAAATCCAAAGGAGATACATATCAGTCCAAGGAAATGATTCTATGAATGAAAGGCGCATACAGCAAACCCAATGCAGACTGTTGACGAATCAACCCGTCAACAACGGCAGATGGAAATCTGCGAAATTTGCGCCTTGTAAAAATGAAAAAAGGCGTAGACAGCAATCGGACTGTAGAAGGCTAGAAACCTTCGGTGCAGGCAGATGTAAATCTGTAAAAGATGCGCCTTGTGAAAATTGAAAAAGGCACCAACAGCAATTTTTATTTGACATTACTTCACATTCGATGGTTTTAGACCATTGATGCGGGCTGGCCCCGCTTTATATGGTGCCTTGTGAAAATAAAGAAAAGGAGGATCATTATGTTGCAATACATGAAACAGGAAGCTAATATGACTACAACAGAAAATGGTGCAGCTGCATATATTTCTACTGGCTCTAAATGTCTGGATTTGTTTGCCACCATTGGAGCGCTGCGCGGACAAAGTGAAAAAAAATGGTTGCCTTCTGTCAATGCATCCAATAAGGAAACCGTACACCAGGCAAAAAGGGTCGCCAGAGCCTTTGGCATAAACGACGCAGCCTACAGAAAAGCTTTGACAGCCCTTAGAGCCAAAATACATATCATTGAGAATCATTTGCGTGAAAAAGATTATACCTTCGATTATGAACAGCAGCCCTCTAAAGCGCTGTTCAAATACAAAATGGCTTTCTGGCGGAATGACAGAGAAAGATATCAAGCTTTTCTCTCTAAAGCAAGTACTGGAGATGCAAAGCTCCATGCGGATCATGTGGCACCCTATGAATTGGTAGAATCTTATCTGCATGCAAGACGGAATAGCATTTCTCCGGAAGAAAAGGCATCGCTGAATGCGACATGGGCTGCTTTGCCTGATTTTGGCGGAGAAGAAAATGTCCTCGCTGTCATTGATACTTCTGGGTCTATGTATTGCAGTAGAAAACCTGTTCCCGCGGCAGTGGCACTGTCCTTGGGACTTTACTTCGCAGAACGGAATAAAGGGGTTTTCCGCAATCATTTTATTGAGTTTTCTGAAAGACCGCAGCTGATTGAAATCAAAGGGGAAACCTTTACTGACAAACTGCGCTATTTAACAACATTCGATGAAATTGCGGATACCAATCTGGAAGCAGTTTTTGATCTGATTCTGCGGGCAGCGGTGAAAAATCATTTGCCGCAAGAAGAATTGCCTGCAAAACTGATTATCATTTCGGATATGGAATTTAATGCCTGTGTCAATAAGGCTTCCAAAACGGTTTTCAAAAATGCCAAGAGAAGATACAAAGAAAAAGGATACCGCTTACCGGAAGTTGTCTTTTGGAATGTAGCCAGCAGAAACCGCCAGCAGCCCGTAACCAAAAATGAACAAGGGGTTGTGTTGGTTTCCGGCGCGACACCAAGAATATTTTCCATGGTAGCAGGGGGAAATCTCTCACCCTATACATTTATGATGGAAGTTTTGCATAGTGAGCGTTACGCGCCCATTGCGGCATAGCTTCATAAGGAGGGAAGAAATATGTTAGAAATCAAAGGAAAAGTAAATACAGCTATTTGTTATGCGAAAGTTATTGAGGATGTTGCCGTTGAACAGATTCGCCGGATGTGTGACTATGGTCTGACAGAAGGCAGCAAAATCAGAATCATGCCAGATGTCCATGCGGGAAAAGGGTGTACTGTTGGCACAACTATGACAGTCAAGGATAAGGCTTGTCCCAATATTGTAGGAGTAGATATCGGATGTGGTGCGAAACGTTGCTAAGTGAAAAGCTTAGCCCATAAAACTTGGTTTTATGAGAACTGATAATCTGAATGGATGGAATGATAGGGTAACGCCTTGAAACATCTTCCCTAATACTCCGACTGGCATACTTTGGAAACGGGTATGTCAGAAGCTCGGTGAAGTCGGCTGAGAGTTACCGTAATAGTAGCAATACTATCGAAATCTGTATGTCAAAGTGCGGTGTAACCTATAGGTCGGGGGTCTATAAAATAAGCATGGTTAGTATGAGACATATGTCTCTGACGAAGAAGCGAACGAAAGGGTCTATACGATGGCTTACTCGAACGGGGTAAGTTACCTGAAAAAATGGTAGTGAGTGAGGAGGAGTAAAATCCGCATCTATGAAAGTCCTTACATTGTTAAAGGCAATGTCAAGCTCACAGGCTCACAGCGACGACCTAAACTTATATGCAAAGATAAGATTATCGGAACGTTGGAAGGTACAGGACATCACTTTGATGTAAGCTGACGAAGAATAATAAGCAGTTGAACCTGTACTGAAAGTAGTGCCATAGTATCTGGGAAGCAGTGATAATAAACTGTGGAGAAAAGGGCACGAGTCGTAACAATTAAATATAAGAACGTATGGTTGAATCAACAGAAATTACGGGTAAGACAAACGAAACACAACCCCCTGGAAAGGAGGTTGGTGCTGGTGAGTATTGGTAATGAAAATTCTAAACCACTTAAAGATAGTAAACTTCGACATATTGAATACTATAATTTACAAAGCCAATTTGATGAATTATATAAGCGTAGTCGCAACAATGAAATATTTGATAATCTAATGGACATAATCATTTCACCTGAGAATGTTCTGCTTGCTTACCGGAATATTAAGAATAACAGTGGTAGTAATACCCCTGGTACAGACAAACTTAGTATTCAGGATATTGCGAAATTAACTCAGGAAGAAATGATCCAAAGGGTTAGAAAAATTCTGTTTAACTATCACCCAAGAGCTGTAAGAAGAAAGGAAATACCAAAGCCTAATGGAACAACCAGACCGCTTGGTATTCCATGCATATGGGACAGAATTATACAGCAATGTATATTACAAGTCCTTGAACCAATCTGTGAAGCAAAATTCAGTGAAAATAGTTACGGATTCCGTCCGAACCGAAGTTGCCAACAGGCGATAGCAGCAACATACAAGCATATCAACCGAACAGGATTGACATACATTGTAGAAGTTGATATCAAAGGTTTCTTCGATAATGTAAATCACAGAAAACTGATGAAACAGATTTATGCAATGAATATTAGAGATAAGAAACTTCTCTATATAATTCAGCAAATCCTGAAAGCTCCAATACTATTACCTGATGGCTCAAAAGTCATACCAGTTAAAGGAACTCCGCAAGGAGGGATTCTGTCACCACTTTTAGCCAATATTGTTCTAAATGAGTTAGACCATTGGGTCGAAAACCAATGGACAAACAATCCTGTCGCCTGTAAGTATTCACATAGAACTTACAAAAATGGCACAAAGGATATGAGTCATGGTTATAGGGCAATGAAAACCACAAAGCTCAAAGAAATGTTCATAGTTAGATACGCTGATGATTTTCGTATCTTTTGTAGAGATAAAAAGTCAGCAGTAAAAACGATGATTGCAGTTACTAACTGGGTCAAAGAACGCCTTAAGCTTGAGGTTTCACCTGAAAAAACCAGAATCGTTAACCTCAAAAGACAATATTCGGAATTTCTTGGAATCAAGATAAAAGTAGACAGAAAAGCTGGCAGATATCTGATTAAATCTCATATCTGTGACAAGGCTCTAAAGAGAATTAAAACACAATTAAAGGAAGCAATTAAAAGTATACAACATGCTAAAGATGACAATGGAATCGTTGAAGCCATCAATAGTTACAATCTGCAAATTGCAGGCTGGCACAACTATTATGAAATGGCATCGATGGTCTCACAGGATCTGTCCAAAACTGCATACGCGTTAAAGATAAGGTCTAAGCATCGGCTCAGTGAATTATCTATTAAAAAAGCCCACAGAAATGCTAGCCAATCGGCATTCGTTAAAAAATACGAAAGGTCGAATCAAGCTAGATATTTTGGAGATTTTCTGATAGTACCAATTGCATATGTTAAATTTAAAGCTCCGATGTGTAAAAGGGTAGAAATCAATAAATACACAGCAGAAGGTAGAGCTATTATTCATAAAAATCTAAAATTCAATACATCCATCATGTACCAGTTAATGAAACAAAAGTTATATGGTAGAAGTATAGAATTTATGGATAATAGAATATCACTTTACTGTGCCCAATATGGAAGGTGTTCTGTAACGGGTATTTGGTTTGACTCTGCCGATGACATTCATTGTCATCATAAAACCCCTGTACACTTAGGAGGTAAAGATAACTATGATAATCTTACACTTGTGCTCCCAACGGTGCATATCCTAATCCACGCAACCAGTGATGTCACTATAGCAAAATATGTTAATATGCTTAACTTAAATACTTCTATGATTAAGAAACTCAATGAGCTTAGGAAGATGGCGGGCAATCCGGCAATAGCAGTTAAAGCTAAAAAACTAAAACAAACTACGCACTAATATAAACCATATAAAAACACTTATTTTACTGTTACGATGGAACGCCGTATGAGGCGAAAGTCTCACGTACGGTGTGGAGCGGGGGAAAAGATGGAGATAACATCAAAATCTTACCTATCGCTATGAATGTATACTGTAAAACTGGCGGAAAAAGAAGTGGACTTTGTGAAACTGGATGAAGCATGTCATTATATTCCTTCAGGCAGAAACGTGTGGGAAGGCAGAATGGAGCGTTTCGATCTGACACAGCTGCGCTGTTACCGCTCTTTGCGGGATGCCAAAAGGCTGGAACGCTCTCTAGGAACATTGGGTGGCGGAAACCACTTTATTGAAGTAGATCAGGCGGCAGATGGCACTTGCTATCTGGTGATCCATTCCGGCAGCCGTAATCTGGGAAAACAAGTGGCTGAAGTGTATCAGCAGCTTGCCATTGACCTGCATATGGGAAAAGAGGACTATTTCCGCCAAAGAGATGAAATCATCCGTACATATAAGGCAGAAGGCAGACGGGCAGAGATTCAGGAAGCTTTGAAAGAACTGAAGAACAATTATGAAACACAGGATTTGCTGATTCCAGAAGATATTTGCTGGCTTTACGGGACATTTTTTGAGGATTACCTGTACGACGTAGAAATCTGTCAGCGTTTTGCAAAGCGCAACAGAGAAAGAATGGCAGAGATCATTCTGGAAAGAACAGGTATGACTGCCGTGGAATCCTTCCATACCATTCACAATTATATTGATGTGAATGAAATGATTCTCCGTAAAGGTGCCATTGCGGCACATGCTGGAGAAAAAGTCCTTATTCCCATCAATATGCGGGATGGTTCCATCATTGCGGTAGGCAAAGGCAATGCGGAGTGGAACCAATCTGCACCCCACGGAGCAGGGCGCGTGATGTCCAGAGCAAAAGCAAGAGAAACCTTCAATATGGAGTCCTACAAAGAAGCAATGGCTGGGATCTACACAACTTCTGTCAATGAAGATACACTGGATGAAGCGCCTATGGCATATAAATCATTGGAGGACATTCTGGATGTCATTGGCGAAACAGTGGAGGTCGTTGATGTGATGAAGCCCATTTATAATTTCAAAGCATCCAATGAAGATGTACCATGGAATAAGAGAAAGGAGGAGGCCGTTGGAACAGACAATTGTCAGGAAACTTCGTGAAATCGAGAAAAATGAGCGTATTCACATTCTCCTTGCTGTGGAATCCGGCAGTCGTGCATGGGGCTTTCCTTCTACGGACAGCGATTATGATGTGCGGTTCATTTATATTCGCCAGAAAGAAGACTATCTGCGGTTGGAAAAAACGAGAGATGTGATTGAATTGCCATTGGACGGCATTTTGGATATCAATGGATGGGACTTGCAAAAAACATTGCGGCTTTTCCATAAATCCAATCCCACATTATTTGAATGGTTTTCCTCACCCATTGTATATATGGAAACCCCATTTGCGGATACATTCAGAGCTATGATGGGAAATTATTTCTCTACAAAGAGAAGTCTTTATCATTACATCCACATGGCAGAGAAAAACAGACGAGAGTATCTGGAAGGAGAAATGGTCAAAGTCAAAAAATATTTTTATGTACTCAGACCTGTATTGGCATGTCGATGGATTTTGGAGAAGAAAACACCGCCTCCCATGCTGTTTTCAGAACTAATGGAATCGGAACTTCCGGATACATTGCAGGTAGATGTGAACAGGCTTCTGGATTTAAAACAAAATTCACCGGAAGTCAAAATGACTGCGAAGGTGGATAAAATCAATACATATCTGGAAGATTCCATTGCAGATATCCAAAATGTTTTAAAAACCTTGGAAGAAACAGAACCCGCTGACTGGCAGGAATTGAATGATTTGTTTTTACAGCAATTGCAATTTGTATAGAAAACCGGCACAAGAAGTATTTTCTGTGCCGGTTTTTAATATGAAACTTGACAAATGACAAAAATTTCGTTAAGATATGTCGTAAGCGACGGATTAGGGGGTCATGATATGGATATCATCGAATTTAAGATTCTGAACACAGCCATTGAAAGAGTGTTGAATCAGGAATTAGCTGAACTGGATATTACATATATGCAGGCATACGTGATTGGTTATTTGAATATGAACCGTACACAGGAAATATGCCAGAAAAATATTGAACATAGTTTAGGGCTGACACATCCCACGGTGAGCAGTATTTTAAATCGTCTGGAAGAGAAAAAGCTGATTATGACAGAACCTTTGGAAAGTGACAGACGCTATAAAAAAATTGTGCTTACAGATAAAAGTTCAGCAATGACAACTGCGATTCAGGAGAAGATCGACAAGATAACAGAGCGCATCTTTACAGGGCTGTCCAAGGAAGAAATCGAATCTCTTTCCGGCGTGATCAATAAATTGATCAAAAATATAAAATAAAAAAATTTTACATTAATAGGTCGTAAGCGACTTAAAAAGGAGGAATTTTCATGAAATATTTGGTTACAGGTGCAGATGGCAAACTTGCAGGCAGAGTTGCAAACAATATGTTGGAGGCAGTTGCAGGAACAGATTTGATTTTTACATGTCCTAATCTTTCCAGAGTGCCCATGGAAAAGAAGGCAGCTTGGGAGGAAAAAGGAGTAACTGTAAAAGAAGCAAATTATGATGATGTGGAACAAATGACAAAGGCTTTTGAGGGTGCAGACAGATTGTTCTTTATTTCCAGCATTATCAATGGACCCAAACGAGTGGAACAGCATAGAAAAGTCATTGAGGCATGTCAAAAAGCGGGTGTGCAGCATATTACCTATACATCCTTTTTTGGTGCAGACAGGGAAGGTTATAACCAGTATGTACTTCCTGATCATAGAGCTACAGAGAAAATGCTGAAAGAAAGCGGCATTGAACACAACATTATGAGAAATAATCTTTATATGGAAAATTATTTGACCACTTCTGTCATGCTGGCAATGTTGAGCGGAAACGTATGGGGTACCACTGCTGGAGAAGGAAAGGTTACAAGTATTGCAAAAGACGACAGTGCAAGATGTGGCGCAGCGCTGCTCCTTGGAAAAGGCGAACCGAATCGAGCATATGATTTGACCAGCACCATTCCCTTAAGTCAGAGAGAAATCTGTAATATGATTGCGGAAAAATCAGGTATTCCTTTTGAATATAAACCAATGACAGAAGAGGAATTCAGAGCATATTTGGAAGCACTGCATATTCCCAGAACAACAGATGGAGATTTTTCTCAGGCTCCAGTTCCTTTTTGCAGTAACGATATGATTACCAATGAAGCAGGTATTTCAGAAGGACAGATGGGCGTTGTTACCCATGATGTGGAACTTTTGACAGGCAGAAAACCTTTGGAAGTTTACGATTTGCTGGATCAGTATAGTTATGTATGGAAAAACAAAGTGCGTCACTGGAAAGATCTGGTGTAATACAGAAATATTTTTTTAGATAAATAGGTCGTATACGACTGAAAGGAGGACAAAATGCAGAAAAGTGAAGTGTTGCAGAATCCACTTGCAGTGGATTCTGTATGGAAATTACTTGGCAAATATGCAATTCCATGTGTCATTTCTTTGTTGGTGAATTCTCTTTATAACATGGTTGACCAGATTTTCATCGGGCAGGGCGTAGGGTATCTTGGAAATGGCGCAACAAATATCATATATCCACTGACAGTGATTGTGCTGTCCATCGCATTGATGCTTGGCGATGGCGGGGCATCTTTTTTAAGTCTTCGACTTGGTGAAGGGAAAAAAGAAGAAGGGGCTAAGGGGATTGGCAGTGTCATCACATTTTCAATTGTAGTTGGGATCATCATTGCTGTGCTGATGGCTGTCTTTCTGGAGGACCTTGTTTATCTGTTTGGCTGTACGGAAACCCTTTATCCATACGCTATGGATTACGGCGGGATTATCATCATTGGATTGCCATTTGTTTTAGTTGGAACGGTTTTTACTGCCATTGAACGTGCAGACGGCAGTCCCCAGTATTCCATGGTTTCATTGTTGGTCGGTGCCGTGACGAACACCATTTTGGACCCGATTTTTATTTTTGTTTTTCAATGGGGGGTTAAAGGCGCCGCACTGGCGACAATTATCGGACAGATTTTTACTTTTTTGATGGGGCTGAACTATATTAGACATTTTCGTTCCATTCGTCTGGAAAAATCGGATTACAAAATTCATTTCCAATCTTGTAAAAAGGTAATGGGGTTGGGTATTTCCAGCTTTATTACGCAAATGTCTATTGTGATTGTTATGGCAGTCATCAATAACCTGCTTACAAAGTATGGTGCCCTTTCAGAATATGGTTCTGAGATTCCCATAGCTGTTGTGGGGATTGTCATCAAAGTTAATCAGCTGGTTATTGCAGCGACTGTGGGGATTGCTTCCGGCGCACAGCCGATTATTGGATTCAACTATGGAGCAGGCAATATCAAACGGGTGAAACAGACATTCCGATGTGTTGTGATTGTGGCAGAAATATTGGCAGTGATTGCTTTTGCAGCATATCAGCTCGTACCTGTTCAGATTATTTCCATTTTTGGTAAGGAAAGTGGATTGTATAATCAGTTCGCGGAATTATGTTTCCGTATATTTTTGCTTGCAACTATTTTTAACGGTTTTCAGACAGTGGCAGCATTATTCATGCAGTCCATTGGCAGAGCAGTGAAATCTGCTGTTATTTCCTTGTCCAGACAGATTATCTTTTTGCTGCCGGCAGAATTTATTCTTAGCAGTATTCTTGGAATTTTAGGTGTGTTGTGGGCAGGACCCGTCGCAGATATTCTGGCATTTCTATTGGCAGTCATCATTGTTGGCAGAGAGTTGAAAAAATTAGAGAAAGAGGTGTAACCATATGCAGTACCAGATTATTACCATCAGCAGAGAATTGGGAAGCGGAGGAAGAATCATCGGAAAAAAAGTAGCTGATTTGTTGGGGTTTCACTTTTATGACCATGAAATTATCGACCAGACAGCAAAGATTTCAGGCTTTTCGACAGAGCAAATATCGCATTCCGAAGAAAAAATAACAAACAGTTTTCTCTATAATGTTGCAATGGGAACAGGTTATGGCTTAAGCATTCTAAGTGGCAATACACGGGAAGCTATGCCGTTAAATGCACAGATTTATTTGGCACAGCGTCAGGCGATACAAGCATTGGCCAAGAAGGGACCATGCGTCATTGTTGGCAGATGTGCAGACTATATCCTGAAAGATGAACCGGGAGTACTTAGATGCTTTGTTTATGCGGAATTGCAAAAGCGGGTCCATAGAGCGATAAATGAATATGGTATGGATGCAGAAAATGCAGAAAAACAGATTTTGCAGACGGATAAATCAAGAGCAGTGTACTATAATGCGGTAACCGACCAAAAATGGGGAGATTGCAGCAATTATGACTTGATGATAAACAGTGAAAAAGTCGGCATCGATATGGCAGCCAGATTGATTGCTTTTTTAGCCATAGGTGGCAGTCAGGATGTGTGATGACCGAGGCTTTGATAAAAAGTTTCAGAAAAAGAAATCTGGTGAAGCAAAACAAATAGCAAAATGAATGAGAATAAAAAAATAATATTTTGTTTAGGGATTATGCATAACGCCATTCGGAAAATTGCAGATACAAAATTTATGGAAATACATCATGAATTGTCAGGAATGTATGTTTTAATCCTATTGTATTTAGAACAGCAGGAACAGGAACACAAAAAAGTCTTTCAAAAGGGTTTGGAACAGGAATTTCAAATTTCCAAAGCCACCGTATCACGCATACTCTCCAGAATGGAAAAGAAAAACCTTGTCAGAAGAAAAGGGAATGTGGGAGATGCGCGGTTTAAATGGATCATTATGACAGAATATGCCAGAAAGATGCTTCCTGATTTAAAGAAGGTGGAAGAACAACTGGAGTGTACCATTCTGGATGGATTTTCACAATGGGACAAAGGCATACTGCTGAACTATATCGCAAAAATGGAGCATAATCTCTGGAAATCAGATAAATAAAGGAGTGTAACTATGCTGAAATCGTTATTGAAAAGCGTAAGACAGTATAAAACCGTATCTTTGCTTACTCCTATACTGGTTGCGGCTGAAGTCGTTTTGGAATGTCTGCTGCCTTTTATTATGGCTGAATTGATTGATGAAATGACAGGGGCTTCCATGACGCCTATCATCAAATATGGCAGTGCACTGATCATCATGGCCATATTGTCATTGATTTTTGGGGTATTGTCCGGAAAGACAGCAGCGACAGCATCTTGTGGGTTTGCAAGGAACTTAAGGCAGGATATGTATTTCAGAATACAGGAATTTTCTTTTGCGGATATCGATCAGTTTTCTACATCGTCGCTGGTTACAAGAATGACGACGGATGTAACAAATATACAAAATGCGTATCAGATGAGCATACGAATTGCTGTCAGAACGCCTTTGATGCTGATTTTTTCGATTATTATGAGCATGAATATCAATGTTCGTATGGCAGTGATCTTTGTGATCATGTTTCCCATTCTTGGGGCAGTGCTGCTGGGAATCTCCATGTATGTATATCCAATCTTCAAAAGAATTTTTAAGAAATATGATGCAATGAATAATTCCGTGCAGGAAAATATCGCCGGAATCCGCGTTGTTAAATCCTTTGTGCGGGAGGATTATGAAAAAAGAAAATTTGAGCATGCTTCGGAGGAAGTACGGCAGGATTTTACCAGAGCAGAAAAAATTCTGGCGCTGAACAATCCTTTCATGATGTTTTGTATTTATATTGCCATGCTTTTAGTTAGCTATTTTGGGGCAAATATTATCATAAACACCGTTTCCGTTGACTTAACAACGGGTGAATTATCTTCTCTTATCAGTTATGGCATCCAGATTCTGGCATCTATGATGATGTTGTCTATGGTATTTGTCATGACTTCCATGGCGGCGGAATCAGCAAACCGTGTTGTGGAAGTGATTGAACATGAAAGTGTTTTGGATAAGAACCCCCATGGCATCCAAGAAGTAAAAGATGGCAGCATATCTTTCCAGAACGTAAATTTCAAATACTCAGAAAAAAGTGAAAAAAATGCTTTGAGCAACATCAATATTAATATCAAAGCGGGGGAAACCGTAGGGATCATCGGCGGAACTGGCTCCGGAAAGACCACACTCATTCAGCTTATCTCAAGGCTTTATGATGTAACGGAAGGGACAGTTCTGGTTGGTGGTGAAGATGTAAGAAACTATAATCTTACATCATTGCGAAATGAAGTTGCTGTAGTGCTTCAGAAAAATGTTCTTTTTTCGGGAACTATCAAAGAAAATTTGAGATGGGGAAATTCGGAGGCATCTGACGAAGAACTGATTCATGTATGTAAATTGGCACAGGCAGATAGTTTCATCCAGCGCTTTCCGGATAAGTATGATACTTATATTGAGCAAGGAGGAACTAACGTCTCTGGTGGGCAGAAACAGCGTCTGTGCATTGCAAGGGCGCTTCTGAAGAAACCGAAGATTTTGATTCTGGATGATTCCACATCGGCAGTAGATACCAAAACAGATGCGCTGATTCGCAATGCGATGTATAAAGAAATACCGGAAACAACGAAAATCATTATTGCACAGCGCGTATCATCGGTACAGGATGCTGATAAAATACTGGTGATGGAAGGCGGCAGAATCGCCGAACAGGGAACCCATGAAGAACTGCTGCGTTTGAATGGAATTTATCGTGAAGTATATGATTCGCAGACAAGGAATAGGGGGAATGAATGATATGCGTGAAGTTGAAAAAAATGCTGGGCGTGGAAATACATTCTTCAGATTAACGGCGTATTTAATGAAACATTATAAGCTTAGACTGATTGTTGTGATGATTTGCATTGTCATTAGCTCCTGTGCGTCTGTCGTTGCTACGGTGTTTCTGCAAAGACTTATTGATGAATGTATTACGCCTGGGATTACATTGGGAATGGGAGCTGTGTGGCCGCAGCTTGTGTCTATCCTTACAACTATGGCAGTGGTTTATATTTTAGGTGTCATTGCGGCATTTACCTACACACGTATTATGGCAATCGTCACGCAGGGAACATTGAAGCATATGCGTAATGATATGTTTTCAAATATGCAGACACTGCCGATTCAATATTTTGATACAAATTCCCATGGGGATATTATGAGTACATATACCAATGATACAGATGCCATCCGACAGCTGATTGGGCAGAGTATGCCCATGCTTTTGCAATCTTTTCTGACGGTATTAGCCATGTTTGTCATGATGCTTTGTTACAGCATTTGGCTGACACTTGCAGTATGTGTATTTCTTGTGTTTATGCTGTTTATGACCCAGAAGGTAGGTGGCGCAAGTTCCCGTTTCATGATGGCACAGCAGGAATCCTTGGCAAAAGAAGAAGGCTTTGTGGAGGAAATGCTCAATGGACAGAAGGTCATACAGGTGTTTTGCCATGAAGAAGAAAGCAAGAGTGATTTTGTAAAAATCAATGACCAGCTTTTTTCCGACAGCGAAAAGGCATTTCAATTTGGGAATATCTTAATGCCAATTCTGAACAACGTAGGGAATCTGATGTACGTGTCTTTGGCAATCATTGGCGGTTTGCTTCTGCATTTTCAAGTGAATAATTTGTCTTTGGTTGGCATCGGCACCATATCTGTGGGTATCATCATTTCTTTTTTGGGTATGGCAAGACAGCTTTCTCAAACAATCGGACAGGCATCCATGCAGGTTTCTCTCATTGCCATGGGGCTGGCTGGCGCAAAGAGGGTATTTCAATTAATGGATGAAAAATCGGAAACTGACCAAGGCTATGTGACATTAGTCAAAGGGAAAAAAGATGAAAAAGGAAATGTCTACGAAACAGAAGGAGCAACAGGCATGTGGTTCTGGAAGCGGATTGACAAAGAAAGCGGTCAGGCAATGTATCGACAATTAATCGGCGATATTCGTCTGGAACATGTGGATTTTGGGTATGAACCCAGAAAGCTTGTTCTTCGGAATATATCACTGTATGCCAAACCGGGACAAAAGATTGCTTTCGTTGGTGCAACGGGAGCAGGGAAAACAACCATTACGAACTTAATCAATCGATTCTATGACATCGCAAATGGGAAAATCTATTATGATGGGATTGACATTTCAAAAATCCGCAAGCCTGATCTGCGGAAGTCTTTGGGTATTGTGCTGCAGGATGTGAACTTGTTTACCGGAACAGTGATGGACAATATTCGATATGGGAAATTAGATGCTACAGACGAAGAATGTATTGCAGCAGCAAAACTGGCAAATGCAGATGATTTTATCAGAAGATTGCCGCAGGGATACCAGACAGTTCTGACAGGGAATGGTTCCAGTCTTTCTCAAGGACAGCGGCAGTTGATTTCCATTGCTCGTGCCGCAGTGGCAGACCCGCCTGTCATGATTCTTGACGAAGCCACATCTTCCATTGATACACGTACAGAGGCATTGGTACAGGATGGTATGGATAATCTGATGAAAGGAAGAACTGTTTTTGTCATTGCCCATCGATTATCAACCATTCGGAACAGCCAAGCCATTATGGTGTTGGATCACGGCAGAATCATTGAGCGTGGCAGTCACGAAGAGTTGATTGCACGGAAGGGAACTTATTATCAATTGTATACAGGAGCATTTGAACTGGAATGATCAAACGTGCTTGTTTGAAAGATTTTAAATCATTCAATAAAAAATGAATACTTTTGGCAGCGAGATGATATTTCGCTGCTTTTTTCTTTGAAGCTGCCATCACTCCGATAATAGGGGCATCATAAATTTCGAAAGAAATTCTTACAAAACGAAGGCTTTTCTATTCTTTATTCCTTTCTATGATATGATAAAAATATAGATGTTTTTTTCGGAATACATAAAATGAGGCATTGTTTGGAAAATTGGGAAAGAGGGATGACTATGAAAAAGCTTGATTGCAGTATTGGGAAAAAACTGGCAGTGCCGCTTCTTTGCTTTGCGTTTCTTTTACCAGCAGGCAAGAGTGTTTTGGGGGCAGAACCGCTGAAATGGATAAAAAATAAGGGTGATTTTAGTATTTACCAAACAGAATTATCAGATTTTTATGAAATTTCTTTTTTGAATTTAGATTCAAATTGCGAGGAGAGCACTTATGAAAGAGATGTTAAAAATGGTATCCGTCTGCTGATGATTAACGGAGGATTTGTACCGGAGCCAGAAACAGTGCTGCAGGATGGTGTTGTGTATGCCCCTTTGGAAAAAATCGCAGAACCTCTGGGCATTACCTATGATCTGACGGATGAGTCTGGAAATTATCTGACATTGAAAAAAGGGAACACCACCCTTGCCTTCCCAAGATACAATGAAAGTACCGTGCTGCTGAATGGTCATGAAATGGCTGCATCCTATTACTTGTGTGATTATGATCATTTGTACGTTCCTCTGCGCTTTGTTGCGGAAACTTTTGGCGGAAAGGTACAGTATGTGGATGACTACGAGAAAACTTATTGTCATGAAGATTATTCGGAATCTCCTAATTGGGTAAAAGTCAGTGTTATTGCCATTGAAATGCCGGATGGAACAAAGCCCCAATATGTTTCCAAAGATGGTTTGGAAAAAATCATTGATGTTTCTGTTCAGTATCAGAAGGATTTGATTGACGCAAAAGAAGAAGCAAATCTGGAAATTGAGGAAAAGTTTAACTATGATGCTTCGGCAGTGACCTATACTGGAAAAAAACTTGGCAGATTTTATGTATATGAGTTAAAAGGGTTCGAAAATTTCCCAATCTATTTCAATGAATATACAGGAGAAATTTATAGCGAATCAGCGGGTCTGGCATTTGCAGGTTTGCATAAAGGGTTTATCAATATTGGTTTTATGCTTTCGTAATAGATGAAGTGGGGGAAGAACGATGAAAAGACCCAGCGTTTTTCTGGTTGCTGCCTGTGCTTTATGTATGGTATGGGTGCTTTGCAAAGGAATGCAGGCTGATACCCGAACTGTTGAGATAGAGGGAGAAGCCGTTCCATATATTTGTCAGAACGAAAAAGTGTATGTTTATCTGAAAGATTTGCTGCACTTTGGATTTTTTGTGGATGCTGCAGAAAATCGCACACTGGAAACCAGATCAGGCATGGTATCAGAAATCGTTTTGTGGCAGGAGGATATTTATCCGAAAGAAGATAAAGAAATTGGTGAGATCTCTCATGTGCAGGATGGATGGAAATATGAAACATATATCAATGGTCTGCAGATTGGAACCTATGCCTGTGCGGGAGAATTGCTGGTTGATGCGGAAGAGTTGATTGGACAGCCTGTTGCATTCAAACAAGATGCATCAATGATAGAGAAAACTGTTTCTTATGACCAGAATGGAAATGGGGAGGTTTTACTTGAGAACCTGGAACAGATTACAAAAACAAGCAGAAATTCTATCCATGGCAATCCGGAAGTTCCCAATCGTTTTTCATTTGAAAATTGTTCCCAATATTTGATGCAGGCGGAGAAAAACACAGCACATAAGCTGGCCATAAACGTGATGCAGAAAGGGGATATTCTGAAAACAAAGAAAGGTTCTTTCCCTTTGGAGGAAGTGAAGGCGGGCGAATGTGCAGGTGTTTCCATTCTGACCATTCAGGAAGAGTATACGGAACTTTCTGCTGTCCTGAAGGAGTTAGGAATTTCCTATTCTTTCAACAATGGAAAGCTGGAGTTACGAGGAAAAGGAAATGGGAAAACCATCAATCAGAAAAGTACAGATGCCATAGGCACCATTTCCCAATACCCATATCGTATGTTTGCCATGACATTGGAACTTTCTACTGGAGAAAAGCTGGATTGTCTGTATGATGGCGAGAAACTTTTTGCCGCAAACAATGATTTGGAACAGACCGATGGGTGGGAAAAATACGGATATGCTTATGAAAACGGCAATTGGATTCCGCTGGAATAAAGAATGCAGGTGTTGCCAGTTGAAAACTTTCTGCTAATTATTTAATTTAGAAAAGTTTTATAGAAATCTGTCACAAAATAAAATGAAAAGGGATGTTTTTCATTAAAAAACATTAATCTTTGTGAAAAATACAAATTTGTAAAGATTTCCATTTGACACACAAAATAAAGTATGCTAGTATCAACTCGTGGATTATATGACTGACGGAATCGTGGATCTAACCACATGGAGTATAATCGTTACCACAAGCCGACCGTCTGGGCAGGAAAAGCCCGGGCGTGCGGCTTTTTCTATTTCAAAAAATTGGATAGAAAGAGGTGATGATATGCAGCAAGGCAGAATCCATTCTATTGAGTCCATGGGACTTGTGGATGGACCTGGAATCCGTACCGTTCTTTTTCTGCAGGGGTGCCGTTTGCGGTGCCGCTACTGCCATAACCCTGATACATGGCAGCTCTCCGGCGGAAAAGAAATGGATGTAGGTCAAATTATGAAGATGCTGAAACGTTATCGTCCCTATTACGGCAATACAGGTGGTGTCACCTGTTCTGGTGGGGAACCTTTGTTGCAGGCGGATTTTGTAACGGAATTGTTCAAAGCCTGCAAAGCTGAGAATATTTCCACCTGTCTGGATACGGCAGGTTATGGAAATGGTTCTTATGATGCATTGCTGGATTACACAGATCTGGTGATCTTTGATATCAAGCATGTGATACCGGAGAAATACCACGAATTGACAGGAGGAAATTTTTCCATTGCAAAAACGTTCTTGGAAGCGGTTATAGCAAAGGATATTCCTCTTTGGATCAGGCATGTGGTAGTGCCAGGTTTGACCGATGGAGAAGCGCATATTCGGCAATTAGGGGAAATCATCAATACAATCCCAAATGTGCAGAAAGTGGAACTATTGCCTTATCATACTATGGGTGTGGAAAAATACCATGCTCTAGGCATCCCATATTCTCTGGAGGGTGTTCCGCCTATGGAACAGGAAAAATTGCAGTATCTTCAAAATTTGTTAACGGAAATGATTGCATAACATGTGGTTAGAAAGGATGACGCAAATATGAATACAATGGCTTGGCAGGGTTTTCAGACTGGAAAATGGACAAAAGAAATTGATGTCAGAAACTTTATTCAGAAAAATTATACCCTTTACGAAGGTGATGACACTTTCCTGGAAGGCGTTACAGATAGAACACAGAAAGTATGGGATAAATGCCATGAACTGATCTTGGAAGAAATGAAAAAAGGCATTCTGGATGTGGAAACCAACATCGTATCTGGTATTGATAATTTCGCACCTGGATATATTGATCAGGAAAATGAAGTGATTGTAGGTCTGCAGACAGACGCGCCGTTGAAACGTATCGTGAACCTTTACGGCGGTATGAAAATGGCAAAAAGCGCCTTGGAGCAGTACGGTTATGAACTGAATCCACAGCTGGAAAAAGACTTCCATGCTTATCGGAAAACCCATAACGAAGGCGTATTCGACGCATATCCCAAGAGAACAAAAGTGGCAAGACATGTAGGTCTTTTGACAGGTCTGCCTGATGCCTATGGCCGTGGACGTGTCATTGGGGACTACAGAAGAGTTGCCCTCTATGGCGTTGATTTCCTTATTGGTGAAAAAGAAAAAGAACAGGACATGTTTGATGGTCCTATGACAGATGAAAGAATCCGTTTGAGAGAAGAAATCAGCATGCAGATACAGGCGCTGAAAGAAATGAAATCCATGGCAATGAAATATGGTGTGGATATCAGCGAACCCGCGAAAAATGCCAAAGAAGCTGTGCAGTTCTTGTATATGGCATATCTGGCAGGGGTAAAAGAAAACAATGGTGCGGCTATTTCTTTGGGGCGTACATCCACTTTCCTTGATATTTATATCGAAAGAGATCTGAAAAACGGTGTTATCACAGAAAAAGAAGCACAGGAATTGATCGACCAGTTCATCATCAAATTAAGACTGGTACGTCACCTGAGAACACCTGAATATAATGAACTGTTCGGCGGCGATCCCACATGGGTGACAGAAGCCATTGGCGGTGTCAGCATCAATGGCAGACCTTTGGTTACAAAAAATTCCTTCCGTTATCTGCATACCCTGACCAATTTGGGAACAGCACCGGAACCCAATATGACAGTGCTGTGGAGCAGAGATCTGCCTGAAGAATTCAAGAAATACTGCGCGAAAATGAGCATTCTGACTGACTCTATTCAGTATGAAAACGATGATGTGATGCGTCCTCTTTACGGCGATGATTATGCCATCTCCTGCTGTGTATCTGCTATGCGTGTAGGCAAACAGATGCAGTTCTTCGGCGCAAGAGCAAATCTGGCAAAATCCCTGCTGATGGCATTGAACGCGGGTGTGGATGAACTCCAGAAAGTGCCTGTAGTTCCTGGAATTGAACCATTGAAAAATGAAGTTTTAGATTTTGATGAAGTTTGGGACCGTTATAAAAAGGTGCTGGACTATGTGGCGGAACTTTATGTGGATACCATTAATATCATCCACTACATGCACGATAAATACGCTTATGAAGCAAGCCAGATGGCACTTCATGACGGCAATGTGGAACGACTGACTGCCTTTGGTATGGCAGGTATTTCCGTTGTGGCAGACTCTCTTTCCGCCATCAAATTTGCCAATGTGACTCCTGTGCGGGATGAAAACGGTGTAACCGTTGATTTTAACTTAGAAGGGGATTTCCCGAAATATGGCAATGACGACGACCGTGTGGATGAACTGGCAGTGGAAGTGGCAACTTATTTTTCCAATGCGTTGAAGAAACATCCTATTTATCGCAATGCAAAGCATACTTTGTCTGCTCTGACCATCACCAGTAATGTGATGTATGGAAAGAAGACTGGTACAACACCAGATGGCAGAAAGCATGGGGAACCTTTAGCTCCTGGTGCAAACCCCATGCATGGCAGAGATGAAAATGGAGCGTTGGCTTCTTTGAATTCTGTCGCAAAAATTCCTTACAGAAATGTCTGCCAGGATGGTGTTTCCAATACATTCTCCATTGTTCCTGATGCCTTAGGAAAAGATGAAACACAACGTATTGAAAATCTGGTTCATATTCTGGATGGTTATTTCTATCAGGGAGCACACCATCTGAATGTCAATGTCATGAATAGAGATATTCTGTTGGATGCCATGGAACATCCTGAAAAATATCCAACACTGACCATTCGTGTTTCTGGTTATGCTGTAAATTTCAATCGCTTGTCTAAAGACCAGCAGAGAGAAGTTATTATGCGTACCTTCCATGAAGCGGTATAAATATGAAAATAAAAAAGTCGAGCTCTTTATAGTGAACAGGTCCAGTAAAAACGGACAATGACAAAAAGCCCCCTTATGTAGGATAATAGAACTACATAAGGGGGTCTCG
>PPYE01293279.1_pt1 | contig 41181 bp, 42 predicted proteins | sample 1559881 | NCBI WGS metagenome assembly PPYE01 (sample SAMN08240022, study PRJNA423297) | Human gut metagenome, whole genome shotgun sequencing project. | reverse complement strand
CCTCTCCAGGTAGTTCTTGCACTCGCATTTGCCGTTGCAGGCGGAAGCCTGGCGGGCTTTGTCGGAAGCCTGGTATTCAAAGGCCACAAAAAAAGAGCGGCAGAGACTGCTTCTGCGGTGACTGTCGGCGCATAATTCCTATCCTTTTTTATCACACATGCATAAAAATGGCTCTGGATTTTTTGATGATCCAGAGCCATTTACTATTCTTCCGCACGTCTTAAAATATCAAATTTTTCTGCTTTTCCTTCCAGATCCACGTAGAGAACCTGTTTTGAATGAGGTGCGCTTTCCATCTCCTGCCCCTCTTCATCCAGGATCTTCTGAACGGTCACCTGGATATTCTCGCCGTTTGGCTTCATGATCTCTATGGTTTCACCCACAGAAAATTTATTTCTCTGCTCGATCCGGTAAAGGCCGTCCCGCTCTCCTCCGATGATCCCCAGATAAGTATATTCTCTGATATAGGTATTATTATCATAAATCTGGGCTTCCTCGTCCGGCTTTCCGAAATAAAAACCAGTGGTAAACTGCCTGTATGTGCAATTTGAAATCTGATCCAGGTACCAGGGCATGTTGGCCTCATACTTATCCGGATTCTCCAGATAATCATCAATGGCTTTCCGATAGGTCCTGGCTACCGTTGCCACATAGAGGGCGGTCTTCATCCGGCCTTCGATCTTAAAACTGTCGATCCCCGCGTCGATCATTTCCGGGATATGCCCGATCATACACAGATCCTTCGAATTGAAGATATAGGTTCCCCTCTCATTTTCATAGACAGGCAGGTATTCTCCCGGCCTCTTTTCTTCCACCACCGCATATTTCCAGCGGCAGGGATGAGTACAGGCTCCCTGATTGGCGTCTCTTCCGGTAAAATAATTGCTCAACAGACATCGTCCGGAATAAGAAATGCACATGGCGCCGTGGATAAAGCTTTCAATCTCCATCTCTTCCGGAATCTTTTCCCTGATTTCCCTAATTTCTTTCAGCGACAGCTCTCTTGCGGTCACCACCCGCTTTGCTCCCTGCTTCCACCAGAAAAGATAAGTCCCATAATTAGTATTATTTGCCTGGGTGCTGATATGTCGTTCGATGTCAGGACAAATCTCCTTTGCCATCTCAAAAATGGCTGGATCTGCAATGATCAGCGCATCAGGCTTCAATTCTTTCAATTCTTTCAGATATTCTTCCACTCCCGGAAGGTCATCGTTATGGGCCAGGATATTAACCGTTACATGTACCTTTGCCCCATGCTCGTGGGCAAAGGCAATTCCTTCCCGCATGTCATCCTTCGAGAAATTTTTGGCCTTTGCCCTCAGTCCGAAGGCCTCCCCGCCAATATATACTGCATCTGCCCCAAAGATCACGGCAGTCTTCAATACCTCCAGGCTGCTGGCAGGTATTAACAATTCTGGACGTTTCCGCTCCATGGTACTTATCTCCTCTCTTCGTTCTTCTTCACACTGAGTGCCACACCGTCTCCAAGCGGCAGAATTGAGGTTTCCAGGTTCTTATGATGCTTCAGTGTATACAGATACTCCCGCATCCTGCTGTGGATCGTACGGTCCCGCCTCTCCACCGCAAAACGGGACTCAATCAGATTCCCGTCCTGCAGCACATTATCAGACATCAGTACCCCGCCCGGCGCCAGAAGCCTTAAGACCTCCGGCAGATAATGCGGATACTGTCCTTTTGCTGCATCCATAAAAATCAGGTCGTATGGTCCGTCCAGGGATTTCAGCACTTCCATGGCATCTCCCTCTATCAGTGTGATCACATCATCCTTCCCGGCTTTCCGGAAATTTTCCCGGGCAATGGGGATCCTCTTCTCATACTTCTCAATCGTGGTAATATGAGCGCCCTCCGGCATATATTCACTCATCAGAAGCGCAGAAAAGCCCACCGCCGTCCCCACCTCCAGGATCCGCATAGGATGCGTGATCTCCAGCATCACCTTAAGAAAGCTCTGTGTTTCCTTACGGATGATCGGCACATAACTTTCCAGCGCCTCCCGCTCAACCTGTTCAAGGAAGGACCTTTCCGGACTCTCCAGCGATTTAAGATATGTCGCAAGTCTGTCATTATTCATCAATCTGGGACACCCCTTTTCGCAATTTGGGACGTACACCTTTTGCAAAGGTGTACGTCCCCTTTCACAATTTGTTCACATTTACACATCCATGATGATCGGCAAAATCATCGGGCGGCGCTTTGTCCGTTTCCATATGAATTCATTCATCGTATCCCGGATTACCAGCTTTATCTTGCTCCAGTCCGCATTACGCTGATGCATCAGACAATCCTCCACCGCATCCATCAGTACATGTCTTGCCTCTTCCATCAGTCCCTCGGACTCTCTTACGTATACGAAGCCACGGGAAACGATATCCGGGCCGGCCAGAAGATGGTTGCTCCGCTTTTCCAGTGTCAGCACCACGATCAGGATTCCGTCCTCTGCCAGATGCTGGCGGTCACGCAGTACAATATTTCCCACATCGCCGACTCCCAGTCCATCTACAAGTATCGCTCCTGTATGGACCTTATCCACAACCTTCGCCTCCTGGCTGTTTAACTCCAGAACATCTCCGGACTGGAGTATAAATACGTTTTCCTTCGGTATGCCAAGTGTCTGCGCCAGCTCTGCGTTGGCCTTCAAATGCCGGAATTCTCCGTGCACCGGAATTGCATATTTGGGCTTCACCAGGGAATAGATCAGTTTCAGCTCTTCCTGACAGGCATGTCCCGATACATGAACATCCTGGAAGATCACATTTGCTCCCTTTGCAGACAATTCATTGATTACACGGGATACCGACTTTTCGTTCCCCGGGATCGGATTGGAACTTAAGATAACCGTATCGCCCGGCATAATCGTTACTTTCTTATGGATATCCGCCGCCATACGGGACAAAGCTGCCATAGACTCGCCCTGGCTGCCCGTAGTGATCAGCACCGTTTTCTCCGGCGGATAATTCTTCATCTGGTCGATCTCAATCAGCGTCTTATCCGGCACGTTCAGATATCCAAGCTCCTGAGCCACCTGGATGATATTTACCATGCTGCGGCCCTCTACCACCACTTTCCGGTCATATTTACAAGCCGTATTGATAATCTGCTGCACACGGTCCACATTGGACGCAAAAGTAGCAATAATAAGTCTCGTGTTCTGATGTTCCGCAAAAATATGGTCAAAGGTTACTCCTACCGTCCGTTCAGACTGCGTAAAGCCTTTCCGTTCCGCATTGGTGCTGTCGCTCATCAGCGCCAGTACGCCCTTCTTTCCGATTTCAGCGAACCGCTGCAGATCAATCGCATCGCCAAACACCGGTGTATAATCCACCTTAAAGTCACCCGTATGGACCACAATGCCTGCCGGAGAGTAAATGGCAAGTGCGGCCGCATCCTGAATACTGTGGTTGGTTTTAATAAACTCAATCCGGAAATGTCCCAGATTGATAGATTGTCCGTGTCTGACTACTTTTCTTCTGGTACTCCGCAAAAGATTATGCTCCGTAAGCTTCCGCTCAATGATACCCATTGTCAGTTTAGTAGCATAGATCGGAAGATTCATCTCCCGAAGCACATAGGACAGTGCCCCGATGTGGTCCTCATGCCCATGGGTGATCACAAATCCTTTTACTTTTCCGATATTCTCTTTTAAATAAGATACATCCGGGATCACAAGGTCGATGCCAAGCATGTCGTCCTCCGGAAACGCAAGTCCGCAGTCCACGACAATAATACTGTCTTCGTACTCAAAGGCAGTAATGTTCATTCCAATCTTCTCCAGACCTCCCAGCGGAATGATACGCAATTTTCCATTGTTTTCTTTTTTCAAATTTACACCTCCACGTGCTTTTCCGTACTATTTCTGCCTGTTCCGGCATTCCCTGCATTGTCCATAGAACTTTAATTCGTGGTCTAACACGTGGAATCCTGTCTCATCCTCGATCCGACGCTCCAGTTCTTCCAGGAGATCGTCATAAAACGGCAGGACCTTCCCACAGGTCTTACAGATTAAATGGTGGTGATGGTGCTTTCCTTCGCCGAGCCCTGGCTCCCCGATCTCATAGCGCACACATCCGTCGTCCAGATTAATCCGGTCCACTAATTGCATTTCTAATAACAACTGCACTGTTCGGTAAATTGTAGCCAGTCCGATCTCCGGACAGTCCTCTTTTACCAGTTCATAGATATCCTCCGCAGTCATATGCTTATCACGATGATCTGCGAGCACCTCTAATACAAGCAACCTTTGATTGGTCACTTTTAACCCTTTTTCTTTCAGCATTTCTTTGAATTTTTCTTTACTGATAGACATTCGTATATTACCTTTCAATCTCTACGTCTTCCAGAAGTTCTTCAAACACCTTGGACAAGGCCGAAAGCTCCACATCGTCTTCAACGATCTCATAAACGCTCTCTGCCGCGCCAGCCTTTGATGTCTCTTTCAGTATCAGGCATTCCGCCTCATCATCTTCGGAATCAGCCACCAAAATGTAGTTCACTGCATTTACCGTTGTCTGTTCCAGTACGAAAAATTCTGTTTCCTGCATATCGTCAGACATGAACTTAATTTTTTCCATAGATCCATCACACCCCGAACACATCTTCATTCCGGATCTGGTCCAGATATCCCTGCAATATAAAAACAGCCGCAATCTGATCAATATACTTCTTGCGGTCTTCACGTCTTACCTTATTCTCGATCAACGTCCGTTCTGCTTCCACCGTCGTCAGGCGCTCGTCCCACATCACGACCTCAAGGCCGGTCCGTCTTTCAAGCATCCGTCCGAATTCCATAGATTTTTCTGCCCGATCCCCAATATCATTATTCATATGCTTCGGAAGCCCCAGCACGATCCGCTCTGCCTGATATTCTCTGATCAGTTCCTCAACGCGGGCGCAGGTTCTCCTGAGCTTATTCTCATCTTTACGAGTAATCGTCTCCACGGCCTGGGCGGTGATCCCCAGGGGATCACTGACTGCAACGCCGACGGTCCTGGAGCCATAATCCAATCCTATGATCCTCATAGACATTATCTCCAGCCATTGTGCTCGATATACGTCTTCAGCATCTCTTCCACCAGTTCGTCCCGCTCCATCTTCATGATCAGACTTCTGGCGCCATTATGGCTGGTGATATAAGTCGGATCACCTGACATGATATATCCAACCATCTGGTTCACCGGGTTATATCCCTTTTCACTTAAAGCCTTGTACACAATCTCAAGAATATCTTTTGCCTGAATCTGTGGACCGCTTTCTACCTGAAAAAACTGAGTGCTGCTTAAATCCTTCATATACTCACGTCCTCCAATCATACTTCATCCTTATTCTACATGATAACTTTCCAAAATTCAATGAATTATTTGAAAAGGATTCTCTATTTCTATCTGCACCAGCCGGTTGGCCAGTTTTTCTTCTGTCCTGATTCCTATCTTGACATATTCCCTGGTGTGTCCCACCTGGTAAATTTCTCCATTCCGCCGGATTTCTTCTTCAATCAGCACCTCCTGCGTCGTCCCCAGAAGCCGCTGTTCATAAGCAGCCTGCTTTTTCCGGCTCAGGTCAAGCAGAATATTACTCCGTCTGGTTTTTTCCTCCTCCGGCACCTGATCGGGCATAGCTGCCGCTTTTGTCCCTTCTCTTCGGGAATATTTAAACACATGGGTCTCATAGAAATCCACCTTATCTATAAAATCCCTGGAAGCTTTAAATTCCTCTTCGGTTTCCCCCGGAAATCCCACGATCACATCCGTGGTCAGGGCCGGATTCCGGAAATATTTCCGCAGGAGCTCGCATTTCTCATAATACTCCTCTGCCGTATACCGCCGGTTCATCCGCTTCAGGGTCTCCGTACAGCCACTCTGCAGCGACAAATGGAAATGCGGACACATCTTAGGAAGCCCGGCGATCGCTTCAGCAAACTCTTCCGTTATGATCCTGGGTTCCAGTGATCCCAGCCGGATTCTTTTTATTCCGGCCACCTCATGCACGGTCCGGATCAAAGAAAGCAGATCCGTTCCCGTATCAATACCATAAGAGCTCAAATGAATCCCGGTCAGCACGACCTCCTGATATCCGTTCCGGGCCAGCGTTTCCACTTCCCCACGCACACTTTCCATGGAACGGCTCCGTACTCTCCCTCTGGCATAGGGAATGATGCAGTAGGAGCAGAACTGGTTACATCCGTCCTGCACCTTGATATAGGCCCGGGTATGCTCTGCTGTCCGCGAAAGATGCAGATCCTCATACTCCCGGGTATGGCCGATATCCACCAGATCTTTTCTGATCCCTTCCCGGCCTTTTTCATATTCTTCCAGGATATGGACGATCTCTTTTTTCCGGTTATTGCCAATCACAATGTCCACGCAGTCCGCTACTTCCTCCGGCTTTTCCTGCACATAACAGCCGCAGGCCGCCACGATGGCGTCCGGGTTCATCTTCCGGGCGCGGTGCAGCATCTGGCGGGATTTCCGATCCGCCATGTTCGTCACCGTACAGGTATTGATAATATATATATCTGCCTTTTCATGAAAGGGCACGATCTCATAGCCGCTGTCCTCCAGCAGTTCCTGCATGGCCTCCGTCTCATATGCGTTTACCTTGCAGCCCAGGTTGTGCAGTGCAGCTTTTTTCCTCATATTTACGTCCTCTTTTCCAAAATGTTCCTTGACTTTTCGTTTTTATCCTCTTAATATGTAGGTAGGAAAAATGAAAATCAAGGAGGAATCATCGAATGAAAACAGTTAAAATTTCCTTAAATTCTATCGATAAAGTAAAGTCCTTTGTAAATGAGATCACAAAGTTTGATTATGATTTCGATCTGGTATCCGGAAGATATGTCATCGACGCAAAGTCTATCATGGGTATCTTCAGCCTGGATCTTTCCAAACCTATCGACCTGAATATCCACGCAGACAATGCCGCCGATGTGGATACCATCCTCGAGGTACTTACCCCTTATATCTGTGAATAAAAATTACCGGTCAGACCTCTCTTAAGAGGTCTGACCTTTTTATTTTTCTTTTATTCTCCAACCTCTATGATCTCTACGGATTCGACAGCTTCTCGAAGCAGCTGATCGATCTTTTCTGACAGTCTCTCCTCAGAACGACGGATCATCTCCACATTGGGCTTTGTCACCGGATGCTTCGCCACAAAAATGGTGCAGCAGTCTTCAAATGGCTGGATGGAGGTCTCAAAGGTACCGATCTTTTCTGAAATATTCACGATCTCCTGCTTATCATACCCGATCAGCGGGCGGTATACAGGCATGGTGCACACGTCATTGGTCGCCGCCAGGCTCTGCATAGTCTGGCTTGCCACCTGCCCGATGCTTTCTCCTGTAATAAGTCCCAGGCATCCTTCTTCTTTCGCAAAATGTTCTGCGATACGCATCATATAACGGCGCATGATGATCGTCAGCTCATCGTGCGGGCACTTATCATAAATATATAACTGGATATCTGTAAAATTGACTACATGAAGCCGGACCGGACCGGAATACCGGGATACGATCTTTGCCAGATCCACCACCTTCTGCTTTGCCCGCTCGCTGGTGTACGGCGGTGCATGGAAATAGGTAGCGCTAAGGCCCACGCCTCTCTTGGAAATCATATAGCCGGCCACAGGGCTGTCGATTCCGCCGGACAAAAGAAGCATCGCTTTCCCGTTGGTTCCCACCGGCATGCCGCCGGCACCCGGGATGATCTGAGAGTACACATAGATTTCATTGCGGATCTCTACATTCACCTGTACATCCGGATGATGCACATCCACACGGATCTCCGGAAACGCATCCAGGATCGCTTCTCCCAGATCCCTGCTGATCTCCATGGAATTTTTCGGGTAGGACTTCTTCGCCCGTCTGGACTCTACCTTAAATGTGATATTCTTATCCGGATAAAGTTCATCCATATAAGCCACCACGTCTTCTTTCAGTTTCTCAAAGCCCTGATCTTCCATCCGGACCACCGGACAGATCCCTACCAGTCCGAACACTCTTTTTAAGTGCTCCACCACTTCCTCGTAATCATAATCGCCTTCGCAGTCCACATAGATCCGGGCCTGGGACTTGTGAACCATAAATTCTCCGTCCACATCCCGGAGTGAACGGCGCACCTGGCGCACCAGCGCATCCTCAAACAGATACCGGTTTTTTCCCTTGATCCCAATCTCTCCGTATTTTAATAAAAATGTATGAAATCTCATCTGTACAGATCTCCTTCGTTCTTTTTCCTATCTTCTGGTATATCTTCGAAGCATCGGTACTATATTATATAGTGTCTGAAGCGTCTCGTCAATCTCTTCTGCCGTGGTAAACTCTGACATACTGAACCGGAGTGTTGCGTCCAGGAATTCCTGACCAGCTCCGATTCCTTTGAGCACTCCGCTGATCTGCGGATGGTTAGAGGCACAGGCAGATCCGCTTGATACATAGATGCCCTTGTCTTCCAACGCATGAAGGAGCACCTCGCTTCGGATACCGGCAAACCCCACGCTCACGATGTGGGGCGCCGACGTCTCATCGTACAGGCCATGGATGGTCGTTTCCGGAATCCTCTGTACGCCCTCGATAAACCGCTGCTTTAATGCCCGCATACGATTTACCTTTTCGTCCAGATCCTGGTAGATCATCTGGGCCGCCAGACCAAGTCCCGCAATCCCCGGCACGTTTTCTGTCCCGGAACGGATATTTTTCTGCTGCTCACCGCCAAATACAATAGGCTGAATCTTCACATGTCCGCCAATATAAAGAGCCCCGATCCCCTTGGGTCCGTGAATCTTATGTCCGCTCAGGGATAAAAGATCAACTTTCAGCCGTTTCGGATAAATCCGGTACTTTCCGAAGCCCTGTACGGCGTCCACGTGGAACAAAATTTCCTTATTGTATGCTTTCACAAGACTGGCCGCTTCCTGTACCGGCTGGACAGATCCCACTTCATTATTTACATACATCATGGACACCAGGATGGTTTCCTCACAGAGCGCTTCTTTTAACGCCTGCAGGCTTGCCCTTCCATAGCGGTCCACCGGAAGGAATGTCACACGAAACCCTTCATCCTCCAGATAATGCATGGTATTTAAGATTGCCGGATGTTCGATGGATGTTGTGATCAGGTGCTTTCCCCGCCGCATATTTGCCCGGGCCGCACCGATCAGGGCCAGGTTGTCACTTTCTGTGCCGCCTGATGTAAAAAAGATCTCTTTTTCTTCCACCTTCAAAAGCTTTGCCAGCCGTTCCTTTGCTTCCTTCACATATTTCTCCGCCTCTACACCCTTCCGGTGCATAGAGGAGGGATTCCCGTAATCCTGGCACATCACCTTACGCACCAGGTCTCCTACCTGCGGATAAGCCATGGTCGTCGCCGAATTGTCCAGATATATTTCTTTCATACTTTCACTTCCTGCTCAAATTTCTTCTCATTACCAGAGTATGTTCCTATGACTCCAAATGGTACATCAGGACCGACAGCACCGCCAGTCCCGCCGTCTCTGTCCGGAGGATCCTTCTCCCAAGAGTCAGGGCCTTTGCACCGCTTGCTAAAGCCAGGTCTACCTCTTCTCTTTCAAAACCGCCTTCCGGACCGATGAAGATGCCCACCGACTGACCGGGCCGGATCGCTTCTATCACAGAGCGGGTGTACTCCATGCTTTCCGCCAGTTCATATGGAATCAGACAGACATCCAGCTCCCCGGCAAGTTCCAGCGCCGAAGGAAACGGCATCACGTCCGCTACTTTCGGGATATAGCCTCTCCCGGCCTGCTTTGCCGCGCTCTCTGCGATCTGCTGCCACCGCTGTACCCTTTTTGCCGCCTTTTTATCGTCCAGCTTCACCACGCAGCGCTTTGTCTCCACCGGGATCACCTGACAGACGCCCAGCTCCACTGCTTTCTGTACGATCAGTTCCATCTTGTCCTGCTTTGGCAATCCCTGAAAAAGATAGATCTTCGACGGAAGCTCTGTATCCACATCCCCGGCTTCCAGGATCTCAAGGACAGCCCTCCCGGCAGGGTATTCCTTTACCGCACACCGGTACTGCCGGTTATTGCCGTCGCTTACCATCACTTCTTCCCCGGTTTTAAGCCGGAGTACATTTTTCATATGGTTGACGTCCGAACCCTCAATATAGATTTCCTGCTCCCCCACCTGACCGGGAGTTACAAAAAAACGCTGCATAGTTTTCTCCTTCTTGGTTATCTGGGCTTTCTGGCTGTCACACTGGCCCATTCTCCCTGATGGTGGATCTCCAGGACTTCCATCCCGGCAGCCTTTACTGCCTCTGCCACCAGTTCTTCTTTTCCTTCAATGATGCCGCTGGTAATATAAATGCCGCCTTTTTTCAGGTGATGTACGATCACCGGCGTAAGCGGGACCAGCACGTCCGCCAGGATATTGGCCGCTACAATGTCATAGGCTTCATAGCCAACCTTTTCCTGTACCTCTTTTGTATCAATAATGTTTCCGATCATGACCTCGTACTGGTCTTCGGAAATTCCATTGGCTTTCATATTTTCATGGGTAGCGTCAATGGCACAGGGATCCAGATCTGTTCCTACCGAATACTTCGCTCCGAACTTTAATGCCAGCATGCCCAGGATGCCGCTGCCGCAGCCCACATCCAGGATTTTCGTATCCCGGGTCACGTACTTTTTAAGCTCCCGGATGCAAAGCTGTGTCGTCTCGTGCATCCCTGTTCCGAACGCGGTACCCGGATCGATATGGATCACCAGCTTGCTTTTATCCTTTTCTTCCACCTGCTCCCAGGAGGGAATTACCAGAATATCATCGATATAGAACTGGTGGAAATACTGCTTCCAGTTATTTACCCAGTCCACGTCCTCTGTCTGGGATTCCTCTATGGTGCACTCTCCCACGTTCACGTAGGCGCGCATCTCCTCCAGTTCTTTTTGTACCTTTCCCAGCATTTCTGCCGGATCCTCTTCTTCCTCCAGGTAAAACGTCAGAAATGCCGTACCATCATCCTCCGGCATCTGGGGCAGGATGTCCACAAACATCTGCTCCTTGTCCTGGCTGGTAAGAGGCACTTTGTCCTCTATCTCTACTCCCTGGATCCCCAGGTCCATCAGCATACTGCTGACAATATCTTCTGCCTCTGTCGTCGTTTTCAGGCGAAACTTATTCCATTTCATCGGATGAAACCCTCCTTATAAAATTCCCAGATGCTCCAGCAGGATCTTCACCCCGATCAGAATCAGGATGACGCCCCCGAAAAGCTCTGCCTTCGATTTAAATCTTGTCCCGAATATATGTCCTATTTTAACACCTGCCACCGACAAAGTAAACGTGATCACACCGATAAAACAGACAGCCGGAACGATATTGACCTTAAGAAAGGCAAAGGTCACGCCCACGGCAAGAGCATCAATGCTGGTGGCCACAGCAAGAGCCAGCATCCCCCGGACATCCAGAGAACCGCTTGTGGTCTCACATTCCTCAGGGCCGCAGGCCTCCCGTATCATATTGCCGCCGATGATGGAAAGCAGGACAAATGCGATCCAGTGATCCACCGAAGTAATCACATTCCGGAACTGCACTCCCAGAAAATATCCGATAAACGGCATCAAAGCCTGAAATCCTCCGAAATAGATTCCCACGATCCCTGCCTTAAAAGGCGTACACTGCTTCATGGCAAGGCCCTTACAGACGGACACCGCAAAAGCGTCCATCGAAAGTCCCACTGCAATCAGAAAAAGCTCAATCCATCCCATTTTCTTACACTCCCTGGCTCCACTCTTTTTCCCGGAATCCCACCAGGACTTTATCCTCAGTCACCAGGATCGGCCGCTTTACCAGCATCCCGTCTGTCGCAAGAAGATCATATTGCTCTTCCTCCGTCATTTCCGGAAGCTTATCCTTCAGCTTCATTTCTTTATAGAGATTGCCGCTGGTGTTGAAAAAGCGCTTCAATGGGAGCCCGCTTTTCTGATGCCACTCTTTTAACTCCTCTTTGGTAGGATTCTGAAGTTTAATGTCTCGTTTTTCAAACTCCAGCCCCTGGTCCTGAAGCCACTTTTCTGCTTTCTTACAGGTCGTACATTTCGGATAACACACAAATAACATCTCTTTTCCTCGCTTTCGTTGCTTTGTTAAAATACTGTTAAAGTCTCCCCTGATCCATTCCATCTGCTTTTTTCATGACATAAAATAGAGACAGATTTTGCAGAGGAGGTATTTTTATGGATACAAACATTGGTTTACTGATACTTATGATCATCGGCGGAGGTGCCGGCGTGATCACCAGCCTCTACCTTCTTATCAGCTTTCCCGCGGTCATCATCTGGAAAATATACCGGAAGCTCCGCTATGGGTATAAATTAACTCAATAGTCCGCTTAGATCCTCAAGGATTTCCTGCTGCTGCCCATCGGACAGCAGTTTTTTATTATATCGGTAATAGAGGTCGCAGTCATTTTCCTTTAAAAACCGGATACTGGCAGCACTGGTATTCAACTCTGTGACAAATACCACCATTTCCTGACTGTCTCCGAAGGCTTCCTCCATAAAACGGAAGCCATTGTTCAGCGCTTCCAGCGTCTCTTCCGTCACAGCTTCCAGCGTCTTTGTCTCCCCGGCAAATTCCTCCCGCACCCTCGCAAACCCGGCACTGCCTTCAAGATGCTCCGCCCGGACTAACAGAAGATAGTCCCTGAACCTGCCTAAAACCTCCTGCCACATTTTATCCTCATCCTTGTTCAACAGCTCGGCTCTGCGAAGCTTTTCATAGTCTGACTCAGCTTTCCCGGCCACCTCTTCCAGCTGGCAACTTTCCTTATATTGCTTCAGGTAATCATAGAGAAGCTCCGTAAAGCTTTCTTTCTGTCCCCAGGATAAAAATCTGTCGTTCAGCTGGCTAAGAAGAAGGCTTACCACACTGAGCCTCTCGTCAAAGGCCGCATAATTAAGCTTTTCCAGCGTCTCTTTTTTCCATTTCCCTTCCAGGATCCCGTCAAAGCCGTAATCCTTCCGGTACTTTTTGTATAACTCCAGGTAGACGGCAAAATCTTTTGCAATCTTCCAGTGCTGGATGTACTGGTGCACAACCTCCTGATCCGCCTGTTTCCCAAGCGCTTCATAGGACTTCAGAAGCCATGACAGGTCCTCCCAGCCTCTGGCCGTGGCAAATTCTTTTCCGTCCACCGTCGTCTCCATTCGGTAGAAAAAATCCCTGCGGATCTCCAGATATGCAAGAATAGCAGGATGGATCCGGACTTGTCCGGCATATTCTTTCCACACCTCATAATTTTCTTCTACATCAATTTTCTTGATCCGGTCCAGGGTCACCACGTCAAATTCCCGGACAGATCTGTTATATTCCGGAGGGTTCCCTGCTGCCACGATCACCCAGCCTTCCGGCAGCTTCTGGTTTCCAAAAGTCTTACACTGCAAAAACTGCAGCATTGTCGGCGCCAGTGTTTCGGATACACAATTGATCTCATCAATGAACAGGATCCCCTCCCTAAGGCCGGTCTCCTCCATTTTATCGTACACCGAAGCAATGATCTCACTCATGGTATACTCTGTTACCGAAACCTTCCTGCCCTCGTACTCTTTCTCCCGGATAAACGGCAGCCCTACCGCACTCTGTCTGGTGTGATGGGTGATCGTATAAGAGACCAGACCGATCCCGCACTCTCTGGCAGCCTGCTCCATGATCTGTGTTTTCCCGATCCCCGGCGGCCCCATCAGCAGGATGGGACGCTGGCGGACATGGGGCATCACATAATTACCTGCCGCATCCTTTTTCAGATAGGCTTCAATGGAGTCCTTGATCTCCTGTTTCGCCCGTTTAATATGCATAATCTTCTTCCTCCAGTATCAGTTTCATCGCCCAGGAGGGAACCTGGGTATCCTCATAATCTTCTTTCATAAATACAAACGCTGTCTCATAGGGCGGTTTTTTCGCAGGGTAGATTCCTTTGCCGTCAGTAAAGTACAAAAGCCCTTTTAAGTTTGAAAACACATGCTCTCTCATCAACTCCTCCACATAGATAAAGGCCGGTCTGAAATCTGTACCGCCCTCCCCCTTCAGTGTCAGATTCTCCATGTAATCTTTCAGCTCCTCCTCGCAGGTAATCTTCTGATCTGTCTGTACCTGGTCATCGCATTGGATCACATGAATATTGATCTTGCGGAAAAAACTTTCATTTTCACTGAGTACCCCATAGGTTTCCTCCAGGAAATGCCGCACCAGTTCTCCGGAACAGGACATAGAAGTATCGATCACGATAACAAACTCCTCGATCTTCTGTGTCTCTTTCCATTCCTGCGGCTCAATCAGCGGCATATTTCCATACAGCGACAGCCCATAGCAGTAAAAGGAATAGTCAAATGCATCCTCGTCAATCTTCAGTTCTTCCCGCAGAACCGAAAACTTCCGGAGAAACTGGCGGTAGTCATAGCGCGCCCGGTTCTCTACCCGCAGCTGTCCCAGAAAATGTCCTGCCTGTTCTGAAGCTTCTTTGGAAAAGGTCTCCATATCAGTCTCCATCTGCTCACTGATCTTCCTCCACTGATTCTCAATCTGCTCCTGCTTCTTTCTTTCCTCATCCTCCGGCCAGTAACTGTGGTCATCCAGGCGGAATTCCTGCCTGAGACGAAAGATTTCCGTTTCCGAAAGTTCCCACTCCTGCAGGCTTTTGTAAATCCGCTCTGCCGTCAGCACCGGATGCCTGGCATTAAGCTTCCGATAAGTTTCTCTCCTTAGAAAGGAACGGCTCTTTTGCACTGCCCTGTGCTTCAGCCCGTCAATGATGGATTCCACCGCAATATCACAGGCCAGCCAGTAAATCTCCTCATCCTTCCCCTTCCTCCGGATCATATGGCGGAAAATTCCATGCAGGACCTCATGAAGATAGAGGCGCTGCACCAGAACCGGATCCCTTTGGTATATCCTTCCCAACCCTTCCGGACAATAGTAAAGGACCAGTCCGTCCGTACCCATTATTTCCGCATCCGGATCTGGCACAAAAAACAGACTGCAGAGTGCCACGTCCAGAAAACGCATCTTCAGATACAATGCACTTCGTGATGCCTTTAGAATCTTTTCTCCTACTGCCGCAAGCTGCTCCTCCCGCCGCTGCGCACCCTGGTCTGTCATCTGACCGTTCACTTTATATTTTTCCATTCTATAACTCAAACCTCTGCTTTTTTTCTCTTGGGAAAAGGCGGCGCTTTTCCTCCATCAGGAAACTGAAAAGCTCTGTTTCTCCCCTTGCAGCCGCTTTTTCCAAAGCATGCTCCATTGCTTCGCCCGTCCAGTACGGCTGTCTTAAAAGGAACCGGATCCCTTCGCTGTCTTCCGCTTCAAAAAGCACGTCCACGGCATCCGTCAGATGCTCCTTTATATATCCTTCATAAGCTGCTCTTGCACTTTCTGAGAGTCCAAACGGAAACCGAAGCCGGTTCAGGGAAAGCTCTGCCGTGACAGCAGGCGCTTCTTCTGCCTCCGCCCGGAAAAAAATCTCGTCATATTTCTTATAATCAAGCTTCCGGTCATAAAAGCACTGCCTGTAATATCCGCCTGCCCCATGATGGTGAGTCACCAGGATCCTGGCCGGCGTATTTTCCACTGCCTCTTCATAGTGCTCCGGAAACAGGATTCTTACCTCCTGCTCTTTCCCGTCCAAATGATAAAAAAGCCGGGCCTTAATTCCAAACCGGATTTCATCCAGGATAGACTTCAAACAGCTTTTTTCACCTTCCATAAGCTCCATCTCTACCTGTCGGACCTGGCACCCGCTTAAAGCACCTCCGCCAATCTCCGGAAGACTGTCACTTAAGATCAGTTTCCCCAGCTCTTTGCATCGATAGAACGCATAGCGCTCCACCTCCCGCAGATACAGCGGAAGCCACACCATAGTAATCTTTGTTCTTGCAAACGCATATGCGCCGATCCCGGTCACCGGCTCCCCCTCTATCTCGTCAGGCAGGATCAGCTCTTCATCTTCTCCGCTGTATCCGGTCAGATAAATCCCCTGTTCCCTTTTCTCCCATGCCACTCCCTGGCTGATCTCACTTTGTCGCTTTTCCCACATGAGGCTAATAGTATCCTTTCCACAGATTCAGATACATGTGCAGATTGGTCTCCCAGTAAAGAGAAAGCGTCTCCTTAAGGCTCTGCCCTTCCGGCTCTTTTGCCCGGACCATAACATAGGTAAGCCCGGCCCGCCTTGCATAATGGTCTGCCTTTCTCAGATGCCAGCCGCTGGTCACCACGGCACAGTCAGAAAATCCACAGTTCTTCATCACTCTTGCTGCATTTTTCAGGTTGCGGTAGGTGCAGTCCGCCTCTTTTTCTTCCACAATATATTGCTCCGGAACACCAAGCTCCATCGCATACCGCTTCATAACCTCTGCTTCCACGTAGGCATTCTTCACCGCTCCGCCAGACATCAGGAGATATTCTACCCGGCGGGCTTTCCAGAGCTCCGCCGCCTTCTCTACCCGGCATTTCATGACCCGGGACGGGCTTCCGCCTTCTTCCGCATGATAGCCGCATACCACGGCGCAGTCATAGGTATCCTGCTCCCACCGCTTTTTAGGCCCCGGGAACAGAATCTTGAATATCAGAAGATTAACCCCGAGAAAGCCAAGGATCAGTCCTACGCATCCCAGGATCCATTCTTTGATTCGTTTCATAAATGCTCCTCTCTTTTAACCATAATAGTAGCTCCGTTTATTTTACCCTTTTACAGTCAAGATTGCAACCCGAAGGCCATATACATAGAAAAAAGAACAACTGGAGTTTTTATGTCCATTTCCAAAAAGATACTGAAAGCCGCAGCAGTCTTCCTGCTTTTTTCCCTTTGCTTCCTGGGCGGCAGGACGGTCTCCTGGCTCCTTTCTACCCAGGAAGAAGCCGCCGCTTCTTCCTCTCTCCTTTTCTCTTCAGAAAACTGGGGACTAAGCTACCCTGAAGAAGGCAGGCTTCCCACCGGCAACGCCTCCATTGAAGAACTGGCGGCTCATCATGCCTACTATGCCGAAAACACAGAAGAGAAAGTTCTGTATCTTACCTTTGACTGCGGATATGAGAATGGTTTTACAGCTGCGATCCTTGACACTCTGAAAGAGAAAAAGGTGCCTGCCGCTTTTTTCGTTACCGGTGATTTTCTGGATGCTGCTCCGGACATGATCAAACGAATGACAAAAGAAGGCCACATCGTGGGGAACCACACAGAACACCATCCGGATATGTCTGCGATCTCATCTCTGTCGGCATTCCAGCAGGAGCTTTCCGCCGTAGAAGCATCCTATGCCGAGATCACAGGCGAATCTCTGCCAGCCTACTACCGGCCTCCGCAGGGAAAATATAGTCCGGAAAATCTGAAACAGGCCGACGAACTGGGATACGCCACCATTTTCTGGAGCCTGGCCTATGTGGACTGGAATCAGGATGACCAGCCCACCAAAGAAGAAGCCTTTGAGAAGCTTCTCGGCCGCATCCATCCTGGTGCTGTCGTCCTTCTCCACTCTACCTCCGAGGCCAATGCCTCCTATCTGGGAGAACTGCTGGATCAGTGGAAGGCTCTGGGCTATCGCTTCGGAACGCTCGATGAGTTGACCGGGCAGGATCTCTCTTCTGATGATCCAAAGGCCGATCCCGGCGGCTCCGCCGATGTATGACCTTTCTAAAATAACATGACCCGGCAGGTGTAACCAGCCTGCCGGGTCGTTTATAGGGCGATTTGTTTTTTATTCCACTGTTACAGATTTGGCCAGATTCCTCGGCTTATCCACGTCACAGCCCCGCCCGATGGATATATAATAAGCAAACAGCTGCAGCGGGATGATCGCCAGCGAATTGGTAAAATATTTGTTCGTCTCCGGGATATAGATCACATAGTCCGCCGCCCGTTCTACTTCTGTGTTTCCTTCCACTGTTACCGCCATCACAAAAGCTCCTCTGGTGCGGACCTCTACCATGTTGCTGATCATTTTCTTGTACAGGTTCTCCTGCGTCAGCACTGCCGCTACCAGAGTTCCTTCCTCGATCAGGGATATGGTGCCGTGCTTAAGCTCTCCGGCTGCGTATGCCTCGGAATGAATATAGGAAATTTCCTTCAGCTTCAGGGAGCCTTCCATGGAAATGGCGTGATCCACGCCCCTGCCAATGAAGAACACATCTTTTGCAGCCAGATAACGGTTTGCAAATCTCTGGATATTTTCCTGGTTATTTAGAAGCATCTCCACCTGTGCCGGCAGCGCCTCCATGTCGTTCAGCATTTCCGCCAGCCCCTCGTCGCTAAGCTCCCCTCTCACATGGGCAAATTTCATAGCCAGAAGATAAAGGGCAATCAGCTGTGCAGAATATGCCTTTGTCGTTGCCACCGCGATCTCCGGGCCTGCCCAGGTATACATGACGTTATCTGCCTCTCTGGCAATGGAGCTTCCCACTACATTGACTATGCCAAGTACTCTGGCTCCCCGCTTCTTGGATTCTCTGAGGGCCGCCAGAGTATCCGCCGTCTCGCCGGACTGGCTGATCACGATCACCAGGGTCCCGTCATCCAGGATCGGATCCCTGTAGCGGAATTCTGAAGCCAGATCCACATCCACCTGGATCCTTGCCAGACCTTCAAAAATGTATTTGCTGGTATGTCCGGCATGGGCTGCCGAACCACAGGCAACTACCATGATCTTCCGGATCTTCCGGATCTCTTCGTTGCTCATCCCAAGCTCCTCGATTACGATCTGTCCGTCCCGGATCCTCGGAGAAAAGGTGTCTGTAATTGCTTTTGGCTGCTCGTACATTTCCTTTAACATGAAATGCTCATATCCGCCTTTTTCTGCCGCATTTACATCCCAGTCAATATGAACAGCTTTCTTTTCGATAGGTTCCTCGTCTACAGTAAAGAAATCCATTCCTTCTGCTGTCATGCGGACAATCTCTTCATTTTCGATGAATACCACGTCCCGGGTATACCTTAAGACTGCCGGTACATCCGACGCCAGTATACTTCCTCCGTCGGTATGTCCTACGATCAGCGGGCTGTCCTTACGGACCGCATACAATTCCTCCGGATGATCCTTGAAGATAATCCCCAGCGCATAGGATCCCTCCATCCGGTGCATGATCTTTGTCACCGCCTCCAGCGGATTCCCTTTATAGTAATAGTCCAGGAGATGGGCAATCACCTCTGTATCCGTCTCCGATACAAACTGATATCCATGCTTTTCCAGCTTCTTTTTCAGCTTCAGATAGTTTTCGATGATCCCGTTGTGCACCACCACAATACTTTTATCTTCATTTGTCTGAGGATGTGCGTTGATGTCTGACGGCGACCCGTGGGTTGCCCAGCGTGTATGACCGATTCCCAGAGTCCCCGAAAGACTTTCTCCTCCATGTGTCAGCTCGCTTAATACCTTAAGCCGTCCTTTCGATTTTACAACTTCTATTTCTTCACCGTTGTAAACTGCTATACCCGCCGAATCATATCCGCGGTATTCCAGCTTGGAAAGTCCGTCCAGAAGGATCGGCGCCGCCTGCATATTTCCGATATAACCTACAATTCCACACATAGTCTGATGCTCCTTATGTTTGTTTTAATTTGCACAAATTGCTGTTTTTTTTGCATTATCAAACCATATTGTATCAGATTGCAGACCATCTGTAAAGAAAAAGAGGATGTCACAAAGACATCCTCTCTGATGAATCGTCCCGATTCACTCTATTAATCCAGGTCAATAAAGTCTACCTTAAAGGTATCATCCGGTTCCATATGGCTTCTTTTTTTCTTGGGCTGTCTGCTGAGCAGTTCATCCAGATCGTCGATCATTTCATCTGCTTCATCCTCTTCATACTCATCAAACTCGTCCTCGTCTAAATCTTCCATCTCCATGGTACCGTAATCATCAAATTCCTCTTCTTCGTAATCCTCGAAATCGTCAAAATCGTCCTCATCGAGGTCAATCTGTGCCGTCTGCGCCGGTTTTCTTACTGCCGGACCTCCCTTGACTGCAGCAGTTTTTTTCTTTCCTTTATAAGACTTGGATGCTTCCTCTTCATCCAGGTCAATGCCATACTCATCGTAGAGATCGTCAAGCTCCAGATCACGATGGCGCAGCTTCACCGCCGTTACGATCAGCACGATCAGAAGGAGCAGGAATACTACCGCCGCAATGATCACGATGATATCCAGGAAATTGCTGATAAAATCAAGGATCCTGCCCCAAAGTCCGCCTGCGGAAGAGCCGCTTTCCTCTTCGGAAGAAGCTGCTGTATTCTCCACATACCGCTGGTAAGTCCCATCCACGGTATCATATTGATATAAGCCTTTCTGCCCGTCTGCATTCAGTGCATAGACAACATAGTAATCTGCGTTATCTGTATTCTGCCAGGCCGGAAATTCTTTACCGTTCAGGGTCAGTGTAGTCTCCTGATACGCACTTGGAAGACTGACGCTTCCGTCATCCTGCAAAAGGACGATGTATCGGTCCTGAGAAAGTTCTACCTGTTCAAAAGGTGAAAACGTTCCATTTTCACTATCATACAAAAAGAAATCTGACTCTCCGCTGTCGGCAGCTGTCAAATAGAAAGCAGTCTGTCCGCTGGCCTCCTGTGTAACAACTTCACAGGATGTTCCTTCATACTGTGTTTCGCCCTTTGTAAAACCAGTCGGGATCAGTGCCTCTGAAAAACCGCCTGTGATCGTATACTGCACCCCGTTTACTTCCACTTGCGGTCCGTTTCCAGAGGATTCCGTGGAAGACGTACCATCCTCCTCTGTAATCAGCGATGGATCGCCGGGGCCGATCGTCACCGCCGAGCTTCCATTCGTAATATCCAGGGCAACTCCAGTCGCATCTGTTCCCGAAGACTGGGACACCTGGATGTTCGTCGTTCCCTCTGCTAATGCCTGAAAGGTCAGTGCAAAAGACGCCTCTGTGGCACTCCCTCCGTTTCCGGAGATCGTAACGGTACCGTCACCGCCTGTAGCGCTGTCGCCACTGACGAACCTGAGCTTACTGGAATCATAAGTAAGCGTCGCCTCCAGCGAATCCATCAGCACCGGTGCTGTAAATTTCGCAGTCACCTCTACTTCCGCTCCCACCGTCGTTGAGGGATCTGTAAACCGAAGTTCCGCTGAAGCCGCATGTGTCACCAACGATATGCATGGGACGAACAAACACACTATCGCAAGGGCCGCAAGGGCTTTTTTAATTCTTCTCATGTGCTTTACCTCATTTTCTTATTTATAATAATTACATTTATTGCTTTTATCCCACCGGTGCAGTGCCGTCTCCTATACCGCTTCCGTCGCCTGTTCCGGTTCCGCCGCCTGTGTCTGTACCACTTCCGCTGCCTGTTCCATCTCCGCCTGTTCCGGTTCCGCCGCCTGTATCCGTACCAGTGCCGCCTCCGGTTCCGGTTCCGCCAGTCCAGTCAGTTCCGCCTCCTGTACCAGTTCCGCCGGTCCAGTCAGTTCCGCCTCCCGTACTGTTGGACCAATCTGTCGTCCCGGTACTGTTACTGGTTCCGCCGCTATAATCGTAAGTCTCTTCCTCTTCTACATAGCTATCGCTGGTTGCCCGGTCTGCTGCCCGCACACTTATACCGCTTTCAATTTCCTGGACAGTACTTGAGACTGCGTAACCGTCATTTCCAAACAAGAACTGGTGAAGCGCCTGCACACTCTGACTTAACGAAGTCGGAATAACAACACTTCCCACTTCATTTAATGTGTCTGTCGTATTATCTTCCGGAAAGCCCATCGTCTCTCCCACCTTATATTCTGTCAGATCCGCTGCGTAGGAGATCATTTCTGTCAAGGTAAAATTCGTCGAGATCTGCGGGAAGACCTGGTCAATAATCTTGTTAATGGTGCTTACGCTCATAGACTGAGCCTTCTCCCCGATCAGCTGAAGAACAGTCCTTTGCCGTTCAGCTCTGGTAAAATCACCGCCTGCGGTGTAACGGATCCTCGCATAGGATACCGCCTGCACACCATTCAAATGATAATCGCCCTCCACTTCAGGTTCGATCCGTTCATAATCCTTTCCTGTCACTTTTGAAGTCTCCACGCAGTAATTGTTCATGTGGACAACTTCTTCTTCTGTCAAATGAAGATCCAGACCATCCAGGGCATCGATCACGTCAACCAATGCGTTAAAATTAACGGTTACATATTTTTCAATATTCATGTCCAGATTCCGGTTCAGCATAGAGATCGCCGCCTCAGGACCTCCGAAAGAATAAGCCGCGTTAGCTTTATTAAAGCTTCCGTCATCCAGCTCTAATAAGGTGTCCCGATACACCGAAACAAGTTTTACCTCTTTCGTCTCACGATTCAGGCTTGCAATCATAATCGTATCACTGCGGTTTCCTTTTCCCAGATCGTTTTCCCGGGAATCAAGACCGAACAAGGCAACATTCACATATCCTGTCTCATGCTCTACTTCTTCAGAAATATTCAACTTTTCTGCATCTAACTGCGTAGTTTCTATCTTACTCATTTTGCTGGCCAAAATCACAGTGCCGATCGCCAAAACAGCTAGTAAAGTAGAACTCAAGATAACAGCAATCTTTTTACCTAATGACCAGGAAGCGAAGCCTCTTTTTCTTCTTCGCCCTCTTCGATACCGGGGTTTTCTTGCCATGGTCTGTTTCCTTTCCTTTGTATAACTTTCATTTCACAAAATAATCCGTTTACCATAATACCCTATTTTCCGTGAAAATTCAACACTAAACAGCGCTAAACCGACTCTTTCTCCTGCCAATACCTCGGATTCATGCTGCATTTTTTCACAATCGCAAGGGGTAGCTTTTTATAATTTTTTCCCAACAGATATCCCAGATATTTTGCTGCCGAATCCAGAACAAACGGCACCATCATCCATGGGGTATGGTTTCTGATCAGAAAGCGAATCCCTCTCTTTACCATTTTGATCCCCTCTTGTTCTGATTTGATTCCTGCAAATACTTCCGGATGCTCCTTCTGAGACACCGCAATATCGAAATTCCTGGAAAACTGCTGCCGCCTGGTATAATTATGAGAGTGGATAACTTTTGCATCCCCCGCATAAGCCACTTTATATCCCTGCCGAATACACTTTGCCGCATACAGCATATCCTCGTTAAAAATTGTTTTTTTCTCAAACCCGCCTGTTCTTACATATATCTCTCTATTATACGCCGCGCACACATTAGAACAGAAATATGTCTTTATCCCCAGAGTGTCAAGATCTTCACTGGATTTCACTCTGCTGGCCGCAGGATAGTTGAAGCTTCGGGTATACCGTTCCAGCAGCTTACATTCTGTTTTCGGCATCTGCCTTGCATAGGATACCGCTATATCTTCATCCGCCAGAGGCCGGATCAGATTTTCAATCAGATATTCATTCTCCGGAACTGCATCCTGAGTCATACAGACGATGATTTTACCCTTTGATTTCTGCATTGCCCGGTCTCTTGTTCCGCCATGATCATACTCCTGTGGGGAAATTTCCTCTACCACCGTATGAAAACGGAACGAGGCACCAAGAGAAAGCTTCTCCTCTTCTCTGGTATGCATGATAAATACATTCCGAACGGAAACAGTCTGTCTGTCAAGCCAATACAGCAGCTTCTCAAGTTCCTTCCCAGGACGATATACCGGTATTACCACATCAACGCTCTGGTCAATATCCATAGCCGTTATCCTCCGTACTTTCCGATCCGCTTTCCTGTGTCGTGCTATCAGATGTCACTTCCGGATAAATCCCTGTAATATACGCAATATTATCGCTGATACTGGTTAATTTTTCAGTAGGAGTATACTCTTCATCCGGAAACAAAAATTCATGAAGCTGGATCACATTATTTTCCAAGCCCACTGGCACCACATAGGAACCGCTGTACCCCGGAACAGACTCCGGCGTTGCCGAATCAAACGGAAAGCCCTTACTGTCGCCAAGTGTATAATCGAACACGCCAACCGCCATCTGAAGAATCTCCGATGCACTTAAGCTTGTGGATACCTCTGGAAGTACTGCGTCTATGATTTCATTGATTTTTACGATTCCTGCATCCTTCGCTTTTTCCACTACCTTTTCAATCAGAAGTCTCTGCCGCTCAGTCCTGGTAAAATCGCCTCCGGACGTATACCGGATCCGGGCATAGGATACCGCCTGTACACCATTCAGGTGATAGGTGCCTCCGACTTCGGGTTCAATCCTTTCATATGATTTTCCCGTAACTTCCGAAGTTTCCACACAATAATTATTCATATGGACAACCTCTTCATCCGTCAGCTCAATGTCAACACCATCTAATGCATCCACAACATCAGCCATCGCAAGGAAATTCACGCTGACATAGTCTTCAATATCCAGATCCAGATTCCGGTTCAGCATATTGACTGCTTCTTCCGGCCCTCCCTGTGCATAGGCGACATTTGCTTTATCATAATGCTGCCCTTCCTGCTCCAGCATAGTGTCTCTGTAGACAGATACCAGCTTTACTTCCTTTGTTTCATTATTCAGACTTGCAACTATGATCGTATCACTTCGGACCGGCTCTCCGTTCTCAGCCGCTCCTTCCCGGCTGTCTGTTCCAAAAAGTGCAATATTGGTATATCCCTCCTGGGTCCATCCATTATTATCTACATTCAGCGATAAATGATTCAGGCTTCCCAGTTTAAAAATACCATATGCCACCACGCTCAAAGCCGCAAGTATAATTACTTCTATCACAAGTACCAGGATCCTTCTTCGTTTTCTTTTCCGGCGTTTTCTCAGTATTTCTTCACGTTTAGCCAGATCGGCCTTCCTGCTCTGCTTTTTTTTCATCTCGTCCCCTTTGTGTCCTAATAAGCGTTTTTATTAATAAATCCTTTAAAAAATGTCAATATGATGATCTTAATATCCAATCCCAGAGTCCAGTTTTCGATATAATAAAGATCGTGCTCGATCCTTTTATATATCGAAGTATCTCCCCGATATCCATTAACCTGTGCCCATCCGGTCATCCCCGGGCGGACCTGATGCTTGATCATATACCGCGGGATCTCTTCTTTAAATTTTTCCACAAACTGCGGCCGTTCCGGCCTGGGACCCACCAGGCTCATACTACCTTTGAGCACATTAAAAAGCTGTGGAAGTTCATCGATACTTGTTTTCCGTATAAACTTTCCAACAGCCGTAACTCTCGGATCATTTTGCGTGGTCCATTCCCCTTTTTCTGTCTCTTCACTCTGGACTACCATAGAACGGAACTTATACATCTTAAAGGGCCGGTTATGCAGCCCCACACGTTCCTGCACAAAAATCAGCGGCCCCGGTGAAGTCGCTTTGATGATCACCGACACTGCCAGCATGACCGGAGAAAAAAGTATAATTGCAACGATCGAACCAAAAATATCCACGATCCGCTTCATCCAGCGATTCAAAGGATCATTCAGCGGAACTCTCCGGATATTCACTACTGGAAGTCCCTGAATATCTTCCGTATAGGCTCTGCTCGGGATCACTTTATTATAGTCCGGCACAAATTTTGTATGCACACCGGACTTTTCACACATTTTCACGATCCGTTCCAATTTATGATATTCTGCAAGCCCAAGCGTAATGACAATCTCGTCCAGCTTGTTTTCCGGCAGGACGATTTCCAGGTTATCAATTCTTCCCAGTACTTTAACGCCCTTATACTCAGTCCCTCTCTGGACATTATCTGCCAGAATTCCCCTCACGTTATATCCCCATTCCGGATTCTGCCGGATACGGTCAATATATTCTTCTGCAGAACGGCTGTAACCGATCAGCAGAATATGCTTCTGATTGTACCCCTTGCTTCGCATTTTCCGAAGTCCATACCGGATAACATTCCGCATCAGGACTTCCAGGAAGATATTCAGCGCATAAAAAATGAAGATCATCAGACGGGAGAAATCCGACTGATGCCGCAGGTATAAGATCAGGATAAACGCCAAAAGGCCAATGGTATTGGCCTGAAGGATATTCCAGGCCTCCAGCCGCCTCCCACGCATCCTCTTGGGCACGTATAAGTGAAATAAATAGTATAAAAGCAAGTATCCAGGCACAATAAAGATCAACGCCATCATATATGCCCGGAGAGATAAAAACCAGGGATCTATTTCAAAAATCCCGCTCTTAAACCGCAGATACCATGCCAATATATATGAAATGATCAGTACAATCGCATCCAGGACTACATGCAGTCTATTCAAAAAATGCTGATTTTCCCGTATCAAAATCCATCAACTCCGAAATCTTTTTGTAATATTTTCGTAACATACTTAATTAATCATACATGATTTTACAAAATTACGCAAGAAAAACACAACATTATGTGGCATATTTAAGATAATAATAAGTTTTTCACTAAATAAGCCTGAAAATGTTGATCCATAGTTCTATCTGGATTTTCAGATAATTCCACACATATACTTTTTGATATGCAATCTTTTTTTTCTTTTTCATCATTGGAATGGCATCCCGGAGACCTTTCATGTATAGGTCCCCCATTCCTTTTTTCAGAAAGAACAGATATTTCACCAAAAAGCCCGCCGCTAAAAATGGCAGATTAAAAAAAATCTGCACGGTCGGCATATTTTTATAAATCATGTACAGATTATTTCTGGCCGAGAGCCGGACCTTAAATTCGTTATATCTGGAGCCGCTGGCAGCACTGCCTACATGAATAATCCTGGCCTTCGGCTCGTACACATTCCTCCATCCAAATATCTGCGCACGGTATCCAATATCTACATCTTCCAGATACGCAAAGTGCTCCTCATCAAAGTATCCGATATCAGCAAATGCCTTTTTCCTGTAGATAGAAGCGCCTCCGCAGGCCGCAAAAGTATCTGCTTTCTTCTGATAACGAACAGCCGGCTTGTCTTTTCCGCGTGCGAAGGCCCATCCAAGTGCATTGTAATATGTGCCGGCACTGTCCAGCCTGCCATGATCCTGATACTGGATCATCTTCGATTCCACCGAAAAAATCCTGTCGTCCTGCCGGATAGCAGCCAGGAGCGCATCCACTGCTCCCTTACAGACCAGCGTATCATTATTCAGCAGAAAAACAAAGGGAGTCTCCGCTTCTTTAATCCCTATATTCACTGCTTTGCAGAACCCGTAATTTTTATCCAGCATAATACAGCGAACCTGCGGATACAGCTGTTTTACCTCATCAATACTTCCGTCTTCCGAAGCATTATCAACAATGATAACAGACAATTCCATCTTTGTACTCTTGAAGAGGCTTTCTACACAGGCACACAGATACTTTTTCCCTTTATAGTTTGGTATCACAACCGTTACTTCACTCATTATTTATCCCCGTTTATTATTTTTCAAAGAGTAATCCCATTTCGTCAATGTCAGATTGGGGTTGTACATAGGATCTCCCTTTTTCAGCAATTCCAGCCAATGGCTTCTCATGTACTCAATTTCTGACTGGAATCTGCGGACCTTCTCCTTTGTGTTTTCCGACCCTCTTGTCTTAGATTCATAGTGATACAGCTCCACATAAGGATCAAACACCACAAGATAACCAGCCTTCCTTACCCGCAGGCAAAAATCCACATCGTTAAATGCCACTTGAAGTTTTTCTTCCAGGCCGCCGGCTTCTTCGTACACGGACCGTTTTACCATCATACAGGCCGCTGTAACTGCAGACAGATCCTGCTGTATGGAAGCTTTATGAAAATATCCTGTAAATCTGCGGGGAAGTCCCGTAAATATATTTCCAGCCACGCCGCCGATCCCTATAATAATTCCCGCATGCTGTACTGTATCGTCCGGATAGTAGAGCTTTGCGCCGACAATCCCCACATCTTTTCTCTGACAGTTTGAAAGCATCTCTTCGATCCAGTTTTCAGTGATGATTTCCACATCATTATTCAAAAGGATCAGGAAATCTCCCTTTGCCGCTCTGACACCAAAGTTATTAATAGCCGAATAATTGAAGGTCCCCTCCCAATAAACCACTTTGATCCGCTCAGATTTCAACTGCTTATAGTAATCAAACGTCTCTTCCTTTTCACTGTTATTCTCAACAATAATGATCTCATAGTTTTGGTAGGATGATTTTTCGATTGATTTCAGACATCTGTCCAGCATGTCTGCATGATCCTTATTGGGAATGATAATGGATACCAGCGGCTTTTCCTGCACTTGATACTGTACCCGGTAAAATCCCAGATCCTTTGTATGGGAAACAATTCCCTTCTCTCCGCAGCGCTTCAAATGCTCTTCAATCGCCCGTTTTCCTGCATCAAAAGCATACATCTTGCTGGCAGGATTATCTGCCGTTGAAGCCTTATGCACCCTCCAGTGATACAAAATCCTGGGGATATGCGCAATCTTTTCTGCCCTTTCCGTACACCGCAGAATCAAGTCATAATCCTGTGCCCCGTTATACTCTCCGCAGAATCCGCCCACTTGTTCCGCCAGATCTTTCTCCGCTACAAAAAAATGGCAGATATAATTATTTGCCCTCAGGAGATCCAGATTAAAATCCGGCTTCATAAAAGGCTGAAAATGCTCGGACAAATCCGTCGTCACCTTATCCTCATCGGAATAGATTACCTGCGGACGTTCTTCTTCATTCAACACCCGCACCACCTCATATAACGCATCAGGAGTCAGCAGGTCATCATGATCCAAAAGTCCGATATAATCTCCTGACGCTATACCAAGCGCCGCATTGGTATTCTGAGCGATTCCCTTATTTTCCGGCACATCCGTCACCCGGATCCGCCGGTCTTTTCCGGACGCCGTTTTTAGAATGTCTGCCACTTCTTGATTCGTCGGATCAGCATTTGCGATACATAGTTCCCAGTTGGGATACGTCTGCTTCCGCACAGACTGGATCATCTGCTTTAAAAACTCTTCCGGAGTATTATAAACCGGAACAAGTATGCTGATCAGCGGCGTATAGGGAAACGCGGTCTGTCTCTGCCGCTCCAGTTCCTCGTTTGTAGGCCTGTGATTACGGTACCACTCTTCATAGTCCACATCATCCGCCTGAAACCGCTCTGTCAGCCGGATCCAGAACTCCTTTGGCCCAAAGTGCTTCAGATACAGCAGGCCTTTTTTGATATTATAAGGTGATAATTTCTTGATAATCTTTGTCCATTTAATCTGATAAGTATCCATCCGGTCCTCTCCATTCTTTCCCATTATTTTTGACAAAACTGTTTTAAAATCGCATATCTTCTCCGAAACATTTCATAGTCCTTTTCTCTTCCGACAAACCATTCTTCCCTGATCTCTGCCGTCTGATTCAGACCGCTTCTCTTCACAGCCAGTACGGCTGCTTCCTGCTGGCTCATCTGCCCCGGCTTTTCCGTGGTCAGGCATCCGGCTCCCTCCAGTGAATCATAAGCCGAAAAGGCCCGGTTAAAATCCATCAGATCGTGGAGCCTGACAGGCCGGTTGTCAGCATTTCGGATCAAAAGCCCCCAGTTTCCCCAGTGACGATCCGTATTGCCCACCAGATAATCCACCACATTCATCATATCATACCCGTAACCATCTAATTGCAAAATATAGTCAAGGGATTGTATTTCCTGATTCGCCGCATAAATGTCGAAAGCCTCTCTGGTAACAATGCCATACTCCAAAGATGTCAACAGACGGCATCTGGAAACCGGCGTCCCTTCATATTCCGCCCTCTCGTAGCGAACCTGATGGCAGGCAAAGCAGGAACAGATCCGGCTTGCCAGGATCTCCCGCGCCACCGCATCCTCTTCTCCGTCTTTTAATAACCAGATTCCATCCACGTCCCGGACCCATGCTTTGGGAAACATTCCGGAAACAGACAGGTCATCCGCAATCAGATCGCGGTTTTCTATGGTCATCTGCCGCCCCTTAAGCGCCACGTCCACAAAGGCATTACTCAAAGAGTTTTCATATAGATTGAGTTCTGAAAACGTCACCGTTTCCCCTTCCTCTCGAACCCAGAAAATATCAGCCAGGCTCAGGCAATGGTAAGACAACGCAATCTGCGCCCGTTCCCGGTCTGTGGTTCCCTGGGGCGCTCCGATACTATTCAAAATCTCTTTTGCGTACACCCGGTCCAGCGTCAATACTCTGGAAGCACACCAGAAGTAAAAATTAGAAAGATTCTGCAGGCAGAGATCAAAGTCCTCTGCCGTCTCCTCCAGATACAGGGAATAGGGAAGAAGCTGCGGCTCACAGATCCGGCACCTGCCCCGGCCGTCCAGAACGGCAGCCAGAGTATCTCCGTGCATGATCTGATACACGGTCGTTTTTTGCTGTGAACTTGTGTAACCCCTGGATCTGTCCATAAAAAAGAACCTCCCTTTTCTTTCCTTATCATACACTATTTTCCCCTGCTAGAAAAGAAAAAAATACCCCGCAGGAATCCCGCGGGGTATCTCTTCTTAGTTTCATTAGAAATGGAAGGTCTCTTTCAGTACCGCCCACTTCTGGTCTTTGTCGCTTAAGTTCAGAGGCGTTCCATCCTCCAGGGTGTAGCCTTCGGCTGAGGCGCTTCCCGGATACTCTCCCTGAAGCTTCGGCCAGCTGATGCCGATCTCCGGATCGTTCCAGGCCAGTCCGCCCTCATCTCCCGGATGATAGAAGTCCGTGCATTTATAGCAGAACTCCGCGATATCACTCAATACCAGGAATCCGTGGGCAAAGCCTTCGGGAATGTAGAACTGCTTCTTGTTCTCCTCGGTCAGCTCGATGCCAAACCATTTGCCATAGGTATCACTTCCGCTTCTTAAGTCCACAGCCACGTCAAAGACAGAACCTTTGATCACCCGGACCAGCTTGCCCTGGGGGAATTCCTTCTGGAAATGCAGTCCTCTGAGCACGCCTTTGGTGGAACAGGACTGATTGTCCTGGACAAACACCATATTAAGGCCCGCCTCTTCCACGTCTTTCTGATTATAGGTTTCCATAAAATAACCTCTGGCATCTCCGTGAACCGCAGGCTCAATGACGCACAGTCCTTCAATGCCGCCCACATTCTTTTCTACTTTAATCTGTCCCATGTTCTCTATCTCCTATCCGGGTCTGCACTTGCAGACTCTGTTAAAATTCTATCTCCTTCAGATACCTGTTCAACGCGTCCTGCCAGGTGGGCAGCGGGGTAAATCCGTTCTTCACCAGCTTGCTCTTGTCCAGACGGCTGTTAAACGGTCTTGCGGCCTTGGATACTCCATACTCTGCCGTGGTTACCGGCGCAACGCTGACCCGGTCCTCACTGTACTCTTCATGGCCCAGTTCCACTGCCTGGCGGAAGATTTCTTTGGTAAAATCATACCAGCTGATATAACCGCCTTCATTAGTGGCATGATAGTAACCGTATTTCTCGGTTCCGATCATGTCCACCAGCAGCCTTGCCAGGTCGAAGGTATAGGTGGGCGTTCCGATCTGATCGTTGACCACCGTCAACTTATCATGGGTCTTTGCCACATTCAGCATGGTCTTAATAAAGTTCTTGCCGTTTTTACCAAATACCCAGGCGATCCGGACGATAAAATACTTCTCCAGCGTCTCAGACACCGCCAGCTCGCCTTCCAGCTTGGTCTCGCCGTAGACGTTGAGAGGCTTGTAATCCTTGCAGTCCGGATCCCAGGGCGTCTCTCCCTGGCCGTCAAACACATAGTCCGTGCTGATATAAACCATTTTGCAGTCCAGTTCTTTGCAGACATTGGCGATATACCGGGTGCCGTCCACATTGATGGCACGCACCTTTGCCACCTTGTCCTCGTCCTCTGCCAGATCCACTGCCGTCCAGGCCGCACAGTGTACGACCACGTCCGGATGCACTTCTTTAATCTTTGCAGACACAGCCTTCTCATCGGTGATATCCATCTGGATATAGGGCATTTTCGTTACAGCCGTTCCATCCGCTATCCCGCTGTATTCCGGCGCGATGTCGCTTCCGATCCCTTCGATCCCGCGCTCTGCCAGTTCATTCATCACATCATGGCCCAGCTGACCGGCCACACCTGTTACTAATACTTTCATCCGCTTTCGCTCCTTTACTGACTGATCTTTCTATTAGCGATTTCCATACATTTTCTCATAGTAGTTCTGATACTCACCGGAAATGATGGTCTCCCACCACTCCTTATGGTCCAGATACCACTGGATCGTCTTCTTGATGCCGTCTTCAAACTTGGTCTCCGGCAGCCATCCCAGTTCGTTATGAATCTTGGTGGGATCGATGGCATAACGCATATCATGGCCTTTTCTGTCTGTCACATAGGTGATCAGGCTCTCCGGCTTGCCCAGTTCTTTACAGATGATCTTAACGATATCAATATTCCTCATCTCATTGTGACCGCCGATATTGTACACTTCACCCACGCGTCCCTTGTGGATGATCAGGTCGATAGCCTTGCAGTGATCCTCTACATACAGCCAGTCGCGGACATTCTCGCCTTTTCCATATACCGGCAGAGGCTTGTCATTTAACGCATTGGCGATCATCAGCGGGATCAGCTTCTCCGGGAAATGATAGGGTCCGTAGTTGTTGGAGCAGCGGCTGATGGTCACCGGCAGGCCATAGGTTCTGTGGTAAGCCAGTACCAGCAGATCGGCCGCAGCCTTGGAGGAACTATAAGGGCTGCTGGTGTGGATCGGCGTCTCCTCGGTAAAGAACAGGTCCGGACGGTCCAGAGGCAGGTCGCCATATACTTCATCGGTAGATACCTGATGGTATCTCTGAATGCCGTACTTTCTGCAGGCGTCCATCAGGACAGCCGTTCCCTTGATGTTAGTATCCAGGAAGACTTCCGGGTTCTCAATAGAACGGTCCACGTGGCTTTCTGCAGCAAAGTTCACCACCATATCCGGATGCTCTTCCTCAAACAGTTTATACACTGCTTCTCTGTCGGTAATGCTTTCCTTTACAAAGCGGAAATTCGGATTGTCCATCACCGGCGCCAGGGTAGATAAGTTTCCCGCATAGGTCAGGCAGTCCAGGCACACGATCCGGTAGTCCGGGTACTTGTCCAGCATGTGAAATACAAAGTTGCTTCCGATAAATCCGGCTCCGCCGGTTACAATGATTGTCATGATTTACGTTCTCCTTTTTCTTTTCTGTTATTAATATAGGTTTTCCTGGTATTTTCCATCTACGACGTCTTTTAAATACTGACCGTACTGGTTTTTCTTCAACACTTCGTAAACATCCATCACCGCATCTTTGCTGATCCAGCCGTTGAGGTAGGCGATTTCTTCCAGGCAGGCAATCTTACGGTGCTGATGGGTCTCCATGGTCTTGACAAAGTTGGTGGCGTCCACCAGACTCTCATGGGTTCCGGTGTCCAGCCAGGTAAAGCCCTGGCCTAAAAGTTCCACGTTCAGGGACTCGTCTTCCAGATAGATCCTGTTCAGGTCCGTAATCTCCAGTTCCCCGCGCTTGCCGGGCTTTAAGCCTTTGGCATACTCTACCACCCGGTTATCGTAGAAGTAAAGACCGGTGACACAGTAGTTGCTCTTTGGATGCTCCGGCTTCTCCTCGATAGAAACCGCCTTGCCGTTGTGGTCAAATTCCACGATACCAAAACGCTCCGGATCATCTACATAGTAGCCGAATACGGTGGCGCCTTTCCCTTCTTCTGCATTCTTTACCGCCGCTTTCAGACGCTTTTTCAGACCGTGGCCGGCAAAGATATTGTCGCCCAGCACCATGGCCACACAGTCATCTCCGATGAACTCCTCGCCAATGATGAAGGCCTGGGCCAGTCCGTCGGGGCTTGGCTGTACTGCATAGGAAAGATCCACGCCAAACTGATGGCCGTCCCCCAGAAGTTCCTGGAACCTGGGCGTATCCTGAGGGGTAGAAATGATGAGGATGTCGCGGATCCCTGCGTTCATCAATACTGACATGGGATAATAGATCATCGGTTTGTCATAGATCGGTAATAATTGTTTGGATGTTACCATGGTCAGAGGATACAGACGCGTGCCGGATCCTCCTGCTAAGATAATGCCTTTCATAGATAGAAAGCCTCCTTTGTATGTTCTCTTCTTAGTATGTACCAATTCCGTCTCGTTTTATCAGTCTGGGGATATTATAAAAGGTGACCTTAGGTCACCTTCAAGTCTTTTTAACAATTTGTAACATTTTCGGCAGATTGCACAATTCTATCCCTTGCATCCTGAAATCTCTCCTTAATCTCACGGTTGGGTATCTTTACATAACCATCATGATAAGACAGGAATCCATATACCACCATTGCTGACAGGATCTCATCTCTTGTATTCAGTTGAAGTTCTGATGCACTATACCCTTTTAATCTGACCGCTACCGGAATATCCGCCACCATTTTTACAATATCTTCCCGTACCTCATCTACATTATGCTCTATGCAGTCGGCGACTTCATTCATAGGTCCGGTCTCTGTCCAGTAATTCAGACATTTGCCTCTTTCTTTCCACAAAATGCAAAGCCATACTTTCGAGTCTGCTTTTCGCTGATGCCACGGCTGATCAGTGAAGCTGCATACTGCTTTTCCTCTATCTGGCGAAGAGCCGCCTTCACCGTATCCTTTAACTCCTTCTCTTCCTCCGGATCCTGCACTTTAAATTCCAGCACAAAGGCTTTTCCTTTCTTATCCTTTGGCTCGATCAAAACGTCATACCGGCCGAATCCGCTCTCCCGATTGGACGTAATCCTATAATGGTCCTCCAGATCCACGATCAGCCCCAGTACAAATCCATGATAAAAGCGTTCAGGTTCTGTCGACTCTGCAGGCCTTTTCCCCGTATCAAAAAAGCTGAATACAGACGCTGATATCCGGTTCAGATAAACATTCATCGCCTTCAGATCATCCTGGAGAAGAGCTTTCACAAAATCATTATAGCTGGAGGCCGCCGGTGCAAACCATGACCGGATCAGTCCTTTCAACATGATCAGCACTTCAAAATTCGTGGCGCTCAGTTCATACCTTTTTACCCAGTCGCCATTTGACTCCTCTGTCCAGCATCTATCTACCCTTAAATAACCACTTGCAAGCATCAGGCTCCAGACCGCATTTTCATCCAGATCCAGCTGATCATAAACAATCTGTTCCTCAATCGTCGTGAAGATGCTTTCCCGGCGAATCAGTTTTTCCAGCGATTCTTTCACCTGCCGCGTTCCCTCCTGCATCAGTTTCCCGATCAACTGATTGCTGCTGGTATTTACCCAATAAGGAGCCGCTTCTTTTTTATCCAGAAAGTTTAAAATAGACCAGGGATTATAGATATCCTTCTGCCGCCCAAAGCAAAAGCCATCATACCATTTACGCACCTCTTCCAGGCGGTCTTCCAATCCATATTCCTCAAGAGCATCCCGTACTTCCCGTTCCGTAAACCCAAAACAATCCGCATACTGATCAGAGGTAGTTGTAACCACTTTTAAGTGGTTCAGATCCGAAAATATCGACTCCTTGCCGACTCTGGTAATGCCTGTCATCAATCCCCGCTCCAGATAGGGATTATCTTTCAGGGACGCATTCAAAAGATTCCGTACAAAATCAGACAGTTCCTGCCAATATCCCTTTACATAAGCCTCCTGCATGGGTGTATCGTATTCATCCAGAAGGATGATTACTTTCTTTCCATAGTACCGCTGAAGATACGAGGATAGTTTCTTAATTGCAAGAGACGCCTCATACTCCGGCATCCTGGGAGACACAAGCTCAAACTCCTCTTTCTCCTGTCTGCTTAACCAGTCCCCTTCCAGCAAAAACCGGTAATTCTGATAAAGCATCTGAATCGTGGCGCAGATCTTTTTGCGCGCCTCTTCATAGCTCTTTTCTTTAATTGAAGAAAAGGACAGGGAAATCACAGGATAAGTCCCTTTCAGCTGTCTGTATGTTTCTTCTTTCCAGATGTCCAGATTCCGGAAGCAGTCGTCTCCTGCATAGGAAACAGAAAAGAACTGCTCCACCATACTCATGGTCAGCGTCTTGCCAAAACGTCTGGGTCTGGTGATCAGCGTCACTTCATCCTTTGACTCCCACCATTCCCTAATAAACCTGGTTTTATCCACATAGAAAACATTTTCTTTCTGAATTTTAGAAAAATCCTGTAACCCAATCCCTGTAACCCGTGCCATACTCCCAGTCTCTCCTTTTTCTCAAAGCGAACGGTGGATCCTGCCGTCTTTCTTTGCCGCCATATAAATATCCTTACACATCCGTTTTATACCATTCCCGAGCATCATATTATATGGCCTGACCAGCCCGTCTGATATGATAACATCCCGGAATGGAATAAACGTCGCTTCCACCATCAAAGGCATCGGTGCGCCATAAAACATCTCCTCCCAGCTCGAAATAATCCCACTGACCTGATATACCTCTTCCTCATCCATTGAAATAAAAATGGTGCCTTTTTTCAAATGCCTTTCCATGATGTATTGTCCCTGTATTCTTCTCTTCCACCCTTTTATAACCTCTCTGTGATCTTCGGGCAGATCCGGACGCTTTGCCAGATAGGAATCTATAACATCCACATTCTCCCAGAGCTGATTTGCGACTTTCTTTACTTCTGCAGGGTCAAGGCCTTTTGCCGTAGCCATATCTTTCAGGTCTTTACAGATATGGTATCTTTCATTTACATAGTCAAGCAGCGGCAGCCAAAGCCGGTAAAATAATTGTCCATCTTCCTGTGATAACGTCATCTTATTGTTCCTCCATCCAGATAAAATCCTCTTCATTTTCCATCTATCTGTATTATAATGACATCCCTTATAAAAATCAACACGCCACGAATACCCCCGCATCTTTCGTGATCCGCAGACCTCCATTTGTCCGCTTCTTCACATAGGCAAAAAACTCCCGGTACCGCTCCGGAATATACTGTCCCTGGTTGCCATGGCAGGACAGGATATAAGAGATCAGCGGCTCCGGATCCGGCACGATCAGGCAGTCTTCGTAGGTTCGCCACTCCACATCTGTAAAACAGGGCTTCAGCATATCCCTGCCATTCTCCCGGCCAAACCGCTCGTAAAGCTTATCTGCGGACAGCACGATATGTTCGTCAAAACCCTGTACCAGTTCACTGACTTCTTTCATATGGTCGTTCCCGTAGGTGCTGCAGACCAGCTTCCCGCCCTGCTTTAATACTCTTCGGATCTCCCGTACTGCTTTCCCCGGATCCTCACAGTAAAAAAGCACATGGCCGGCGATCACCAGATCAAAACTTTCCTCCGGACAGGGGATCTGCTGGCAGTCCATCACCTGAAAATCAAACCGCTTATCCTCTGTCCCAAGAGCACGTCTGGCGTCTCTCAGCATGCCTTCTGAAATGTCAGAGAGCAGGATCTCCACATCTTCCGGTATATTTTCCCGGTTCTGAATCCAGAGTGTCCCGTCTCCACACCCCACTTCCAGGATCCGCATGCCTGGCCGGATCTCGCACTGCTCATACACCCAGGGAAACCACCCTTTCGGATTCTGGGCATAATGGCTGTGCAGACTGATCCGGGAGGAAATGTTGGAAGCATTCTGATACTGATTTTTCAGGCTCTGCTCCATACCGGTCAGATGGATCAAATTCAGCATCCGGCTCCAGTCAATGGTATGCTCCTCCTGAATGGCGTCCGCCGTATCCTTAATGGCCTGCTCCACCAGCTGCATCTGCTCAATCCGGTCCTGCACCAGCTTACGCTGGATCTTTAACGAATTCAGCATAAAATGATAATCCGAATCCGCCACTGTCATCTCCCGGATATCATCCAGAGAGAATCCCAGATACTTCAAAAGAAGGATCTGCTGCAGTCTTGCAAAATCCTCGTCCGTATAGAAACGAGCCCCCGCTTCTGTCACAAGCGAGGGCTTCAAAATATTCTGTTTGTCATAGTAACGTATGGTCCGGAGCGTCACGCCCGCCATGCGGGCGAACTCACCGGAAGAATAATAACCTGGTTTTTTCATAGCTTTTTCATTATCTCAATTCGATTATTTAACAACCTGCTTTGTCTCATATTCCTGTTTTAGTTCTTCCGCCAGATACTCGTCACTCATACAATGCATATCAGAAACCCCGTCCTGCATCAACTGATAGACTTCAGAATGATAGAAGAATTCCAATGCATCATCCAGCGAGATATTCATTCTCCCGGCAAAACACTCAATGACACGGCTGTACTTTTTTTGAAGTAAAATCGGATTCGCATTCATACACGCACCCCTCTCTCTTTCATTACATCAAGAATATCTCTCACAATGTACTCCCTGCTCTGAGTATGAAGGATATCGTATTCCGGAATGATATAGCCTTTCAGGATATTGCTTTCTCCGGTAAACGCCTGATATACCCGTTCCGCATTTACGCCAAGTTCTTTTGCAACATTCTCAATACAAAATACAGCGAATTCCAATTTTCTGGAGTTTTTGATTGTTCCTTCCGGCATTTCGAATCATTCCTTCCGTATCATTCGGTCATATAAATTATGGCTGATATTCTGTTTATATCGATTTAACATTTTGAATCACTTTCCTATTGTATGTATCAGAATCCACTACAGAAACCCGGCAATTTAACCACCGCATCTTCCCCTCCATACTTCTCTGCAGATCCGACATGATCATCTTTTTCGTTCTGGTGTGACCGCCAAAATCACCTTCCAAAAACAGGATGACATAATTCTTTTTTTCTGCATTATTAAACTTGTCAGACAATAAGTATTTCTGTATTTCCTCAAACTCCTGAACAGACTCTTTCCTTCCCTGATATGAACGCGCCCCAGTCAATGCGCCAAGAGTCATTACTAGCTTCTGCGGCACTTCAATATCAAGGCTGTCCCTCTCTTCAACGTCAAGGTCAGTACGACTCGTTTCTTTCTTTTGATTATTGGGAAAAATTCTCCACCTGCAGTTTCCCTCATCGCCAAGGCAGTTTTTTACTTCTATAAATGATATGTTATCCTTTGATACCGTAATAAAATCCATTCCTTTTGAGTTTGGAAATGCATTAAAACTACTTCGATAAAAATCTGTCTCATCAAACTTTATTACTTTTGTATCCTCTGGAAATTCAAAGCTCAATCTGCTTTCCTCTCTAATCTCCATAAATAATCCTCTGTTCTCTGTCATACATTGCATCAAACTCCTCCATAATTGCATTATTCTTTAAGTCTGACGCATTTCCTGACGTCTCAAAAACCACATTATTCGCTTCATACTCCTTATATAGCGACATGAAACGGATATTCATACCGTCCGGGTTTAACTCTGGATATACCGCCATCATATTGAACTCCTGCTGCACAAAATAATCATGTGTTGTCACAAATATCTGCACTCCCATTCTGGCTAACGCTGCCAATGCCTGTACAATGGGACGGATCATTTTCGGATTCATATTGGTTTCGGGTTCATCCCAGAAAAGAATTGTATTTTTATTGAGACTCCCTGATAAAATCAGATAAACAATCATAGACAGTTTCCGGTATCCATCAGAAAGAAGACCCATTTCAAACTCACCCTGCCCCCTGACTCTCAAGAAAAACTTTCCTTCTTTCTGCACGATCTGTCCTTCCATGATTTCCTCAAAGCTTTTTAATACTGCGTTTTGTTCATTTGTATTCGGCCCTTTTGAGAGCGGACGATCCAGCAATTTTGCCAGGTCATAATACATTTCCTCAAAATCAATATGATATTCTTCATAGAGAGACGCAAAATGCTCTGTAGTTGAGATCATCTCCTTTGTAGGGATATAGATCACATCAAATTTCTCCAGATCTCTTATATGCTGCATCTTTATATCTGCATGGCTTTCATGCCGGCTTCCAAACCCTATAGATACCTTACGTTTTTTATTCAATACCAATTCCAAATCCGCATGATTACTTCCCTGTCTTCTGCTGACCAGTCGTCCGATCTTCATATTATCCGGCCGGAAAACACCTTTAAACTTATCAACAAACAGCTTTTCTTCCAGTTCTTTAGTTACATTATCCTGATATCCTTTCCCCAACGGCTTTAAAACAGAGTACATAGCCTTTAATAGGGTTGTTTTACCCGTACTGTTTTCTCCGCAAATGATATTGATATTCTTTGACCACTCCATTTCAACATCTTCGAAGAGCATGAAATTTTTCAAACTCATTTTTTCCACTTTCATAAACTACCTCCAAATGGCAATTATTTCTAAAAATTGCATAATCTCCCTTCACTGTTTGGACTACTGTAAGTTGACAGCTTTCCATTTCTCGGACGGTTCTGAAAAATATACGACAATCACATTTTCGCTTTCTTTAATACCATTTGTCCCCGGCCACACTTCCATATCTTCGCTAAGCGCCAATGCTTCATTCATTTGTGCTCCATTTGGTGCCAGCAGCTCAAATCCCAGTGTCTGAATAAAATCTCTCATACGATAGTTATTCCCATCGTCCCATTCAAATAAAGACCCGCCTATCGTACCAGATTCTTCTATTGGAATTGGATCCATTTCCTTACAGCCAATAAAAACCACCGGCTTTTTATGATAATCCATACCTTCTTTCTGTATATCATACATCACCTGATTTGCCAGCTCTTTATCATATTGGTAAACAATATCGGCTTCATAATATAACATATTCATATTTCTTGCATTGAGAAATAATAAATAACTGCTTATCACAATGTATAACCGCTTCCAGAATACCTTTTTCACATATGTCAGGATCAGCCATAATTCCACAGCACCGGCCAAAGGAATCGCCAAAAGCATTCTTCCATGCGTTTTATATGTTCCCAACAAGACATACAATATAAACGGCGCACACACCAGGGAAACTCCATAAAACAACAGCAAGCCTCTTCTTTTCCATGTTTTTTCAGCAAAGAGTCTGGAAAGCCCCCATACAATAAAGGAGATACTTATAGTACCTATTACAATTCCTCCATAAATCGTTTCGTCATATATTGTAATTCCAAAGGAAACCCTCACAATATTTGCCAGAGCCAAAAACAATGCTTTCCAGATACTTGTCTCTTCGAACCAGCCAATATAATTCTCAGAAAGATAGCCTGCACTTCCAATGATAAAGGTAATAAGCAGATTAATTGCATAATATAGAATAATACTGATCACGCAAACTGACGAAAACAAACCTGTCTTTTTCCACAGATTTTTCTCCTTGCGCATAAATCCCGTTAAACAATACGCCACAACAACCGTTACAAATACACAAATATAGGCCTGGTATATACTAAAAGAAAACACAAGCAATACGAC
>PPYE01680248.1_pt1 | contig 41182 bp, 24 predicted proteins | sample 1559881 | NCBI WGS metagenome assembly PPYE01 (sample SAMN08240022, study PRJNA423297) | Human gut metagenome, whole genome shotgun sequencing project. | reverse complement strand
AATTGATAAAGTTTTTGATACAGCGGCCTATTGCCGTACTGATGGCATTTACAGCATGCTTCATTGTCGGGCTGGTGACTTACTTCACCTTGCCGGTATCCTTGCTGCCCGATATTGCCATCCCGGAAATTACAGTGCAGGTGTCGGCGCAGAATACCTCGGCGCGTGAATTAGAGAATACGGTGGTGAAACCTCTGCGGCAGCAGCTCATCCAGGTGGCGAAACTGAAGGACATGGACAGCGAGACGCGCGATGGTGCAGGCATCATCCGCCTGGGCTTCGACTTCGGTACGAATACCGACCTTGCCTTCATAGAAGTGAACGAGAAGATTGACGCCGCCATGAACTATCTGCCCAAGGATGCCGAACGCCCGAAGGTGATAAAGGCAAGTGCGACGGACATTCCTGTCTTCTACCTCAACCTGACCCTAAAAAACGACAGTGCATACGGCAAGACGGACGAACGTGCGTTTCTTGATTTGTGCGAGTTTGCCGAAAATGTCATAAAGCGTCGCATCGAGCAGTTGGCGGAAGTGGCAATGGTGGATGTCACGGGTTTGGTCGAACGCCAGTTACAGATTGTGCCCGACCCGGATAAGCTTGCTGTGTTGGGGTTCTCCATTGAAGACATAGAAAACGTGCTGGCGCAAAACAACGTGGAGCCGGGCAGCATGACCGTGCGCGACGGCTACTACGAATACAACATTAAGTTCTCCACCCTGCTGCGGACAGAGGAGGACGTGAAGGGCATCCTGCTGCGAAAGGAAGGACGTATCATCCGCCTGGGAGACTTCTGCCGGGTAGAGATTGTTCCTGCCAAGGAGAAAGGTGTCTCCATGAGCAATGGCAAGCGTGCCGTTACCCTTGCCGTCATCAAGCAGGCGGACGAGAATATGGAAGACATGAAGCTTGCCATCAACAGCACGATGGACTACTTCAAGAAAGTATATCCCGACATTGATTTTAGCATCAGCCGTAACCAGACGGAGTTGCTGGACTATACCATCTCCAATCTTCAGCAAAATTTGTCGTTGGGTTTCCTGTTCATCTGCATTGTGGCGGTACTCTTCTTGGGGGATGTCAAGTCGCCGTTCATCATCGGGTTGAGTATGGTGGTATCTATTGTCATCTGCTTCCTGTTCTTCTACTTGTTCAAGATGTCACTCAATATCATTTCTTTGTCGGGATTTGCTGGTTTCCTACTTCACGGGTATCATGCTGCTGCCGGTCCTCTATATGCTGGTCTACCGGACGGGGTTGCGCGGCAGGTCGTGGTTCTCCCGCATCCGCATCAACAATCCGTTGAAGGAACATACGCTGGACCGTTTTTATGATGCGGGCATCGACTGGGTATTTTCCCACAAGACGGTAAGTATCATATTCTGTGTGGTTTCTATTCCTCTTTGTGTCTTTCTGTTCTATTCCGTCGGCAAGGAGCGTATGCCGCAGATAGACCAGAATGAACTGATAGTCCACGTGGAATGGAACGAAAATATACATGTGGACGAGAACCGGCATCGTGTGAATGTGCTGTTCGGACAGTTGTTGGACAAGACAGTGGAACAGACGGCTGCCATAGGCCAGCAGGACTATCTGCTGAACCGTGAGCAGGCTCTCTCTTCTTCGGAGGCAGAATTGTATTTCAAGACTTCCTCGCCTGACGGGATTGCTCCCTTGCAGAAGCAGGCGGGCGAGTGGTTGATGCGGGAATATCCGTTGGCGACAGTCTCCTTTTCTCCACCCGAAACCGTGTTCGAGAAGCTTTTCGTGACCGGGGAGGCCGATGTGGTGGCGGAACTTTATGCCCGTAACAAGGAGAAGGCGCCGGCGGCGGAAGAATTGCGCGGACTGGAACAACAGTTTGCGGAGCTTACGGGGACAGCACCCGTAGGTATCGCTTTCGAGAACCAGCTTGACATAAGCATCCTGCAGGAAAAGCTGTTGCTCTATGACGTTTCGTATGACGAGCTTTACCGTACGCTGCGGACGGCATTCAAGGAGAACAGCGTAGCTATGCTCCATTCCTACCAGCAATACCTGCCTATCAGCATTGTGGGCGAGGAGCGGACAGTGAACGAGGTGCTGCTGCAGACATTGATACAGACCCGTCCGGACAGTAAGGGCGAAGTGGAGTATATTCCGCTTCGGGAGCTGGTAAAGGTGCGTCCGGCCGAGGATTTGAAAACGATTACGGCAGGACGCAACGGTGAATATATACCGTTCCGTTTCTATGAAGTGGACGATGCTCCGGAGTTGATGGAAAAGGTGAAGCGGGAGGCAGATGCCACGGGTGATGGTTCCGCTGCTGTTCTCGTTCGACATGGGCTCGGAGCTGCAGAAGCCGCTTTCCATAGCGATGATTGGGGCGATGTTCGTGGGGACACTGGTCAGTCTGTTCATCATCCCGTTGATATATTGGTTTATTTATAGAAAAGAAAGAGCATGAAGAAATTAAGTCTTATACTTTTGTTCAGTCTGGGAGCCCTTTCCGCTTTTGCCCAACAGCGGATAACGCTCGATTTGCAGCAGACCATTGCCCTGGCGAATGACAGTTCGCTGGAAGCCTTCCGTACCAAGAACATGTATCTGGCCGGTTATTGGGAATACCGCACCTATAAGGCAAACCGCCTTCCCAGCCTGACGCTGAACATGACTCCGGCACAGTACAACCGCGATATCACCAAGCGTTACGACTCCGAACAGGACCTTGACATCTATCGCAGCCAGCAATCCTTCTATGCATACGGCAATCTTGCCGTCAGACAGAATTTCGACTTGACGGGCGGTACGTTCTATCTGGATACGGAGCTGGGCTATATGCGGAGCTTCGGTGGAAACAAGTATACCCAGTTCACCAGTGTCCCGGTTCGTTTGGGCTACTCGCAGAGTCTGGTCGGTTACAATCCTTTCCGTTTCGTTGGCATCTTTCCTGAATATGGAGAAGAACACGGATATCAGGGTGTCGCTTCCGGGACGTCCGAGGGCGCTGACCATACCGGTTGATGAGGCTTTGCTGGCCGCTCAAGCCAACAATCCGGAATTTCTGGGGCTTCGTCAGGAAGTGCTGGAAGCCGAGCAGACAGTAGACAAGACGAAGAAGGAGTCGCGCTTCAACGCCAGCATCAACGCCAGCGTCGGCTTCAACCAGGTGGCAGAGAAATTCGGTGAAGCATACAGGCATCCCATGCAGCAGGAGATGGTGTCGGTCAGTGTCTCCATTCCACTGGTGGACTGGGGCGTGAGGAAAGGCAAATACAACATGGCGAGGAACAATCTGAACGTGGTGAAGACTTCTGCCAGGCAAAGTGAAATCAGCATTGAGGAGGAGGTTATCATGACCGTCAGCGACTTCAACGTCCAGCAAGCCCTCGTCGCCAGTGCCGAAGAGGCCCTCGACCTTGCCATCCTGGCGTATAACGAAACCCGCCAGCGCTTCATTATCGGCAAGGCAGACATCAACAGCCTGACCCTCTCGCTGAACCGCCAGCAGGAAGCGCAACGCAATTACATCTCCGCCTTGCAGGACTACTGGCTGAATTATTACAAGATACGGAAACTGACGTTGCACGACTTTGCCAGCGGATTTTCGCTGTCGGAAAAATTTGATTATAATAACTGATGAAACGAGTTTCTTCCTTCACCGTCATAGTGGCGTTTGTCTGCCTTGCTTTGGTAGGGGTGGCGTTGATACCGCTGCTCCCCGTCAAGCTGAATCCGTCACGCAGCCTGCCCGGCTTCACGGTGGGCTTCAGCATGCCTGGCACTTCGTCGCGGGTGGTGGAGATGGAAGTGACCAGCAAGCTGGAAATATTGATTCAGCAGTATGCCGAGGAGCATATCAAGCCGCGGCTGGCAAATATTCCGGGTATCTATAAGGTGGAACTCAGCGGTGCCACGCCCATGGAGTGGAGACTGGAATATGACAGTGAACAGTTGCGCTTGCTGGGTGTGACCCTATCGGACATCAGCGAGGCAGTACAGCGGCATTACCGGAAGGAATTTCTGGGTACGCACAATGTGGATACAGGTAACGGTAGCCGGGAATGGATACGCCTGACACTGGTGCCGGAGAGCAACTCCCTTGGTTTTAATCCTATACGGGAAGAACTGGACAAGATTTACTTCCGTACCGGTTTGACGGTACTCATCCTGCTTGTATTCGTATGGCTCATTACTCGTAAGTTGAAATATCTTTTTCTGATAGTTACCAGCCTGGCTGTAAATATAGCGGTGGCACTTATCTTCTACTACCTCTTCGGACTTGAGATGCAGCTTTATTCGCTGGCGGGTATCACTGTCTCGCTGAATCTGGTGATAGACAGCACCATTGTCATGACCGACCACATTCTGCATCGGCGTAATCTCAAGGCCTTCCTGTCGGTGTTGGCGGCAACCCTCACTACGATGGGTGCGCTTGTTATCATTTTCTTCCTTGACGAGAAGATACGGCTCAACCTGCAGGACTTTGCAGCGGTAGTGATCATCAATCTGGCTGTTTCCTTGATGGTGGCATTGTTCTTTGTTCCGTCGATGATTGAGAAGATAGGACTGGTGAGGCGGATTACGGGGAAGAAAAGGCGTCTTGTCTTGCCGTTGTGGACAAGGCGCTGGGCGGCAGCTTGCGGCTTTTCATACAGAAGGTGTACGAAGGCAGTTACTTCACCCGTAATGAGGAGGTGGTGCTCTATGCCAACGCCAACCTTCCCAATGGCAGCACCCTCGAGCAGATGAACACTTTGATGAAACGTATGGAGACCTACCTCAGCCGGTTCAAGGAAATCAGGCAGTTTCATACTTCCATCTACAGCCCCCGGCGTGCCAGTATGCAGATTTATTTCAAGAAGGAAGCCCGGAACAGCGGTTTTCCCTATACACTGAAAGCCAATATGATAAGCAAGGCGCTGGAACTGGGAGGCGGCAGCTGGGGCATCTACGGATTGCAGGGAGAAAATCAAGCTCTCTTCCCGCCAGTCTGCCGAATATGACATCTGGGCGATGCAGTTCTTTCCCTATGGAGTAGGAAACGGCAAGCATTACAAGCTTTCCGAACTGACTACTGTGGAAAAGGGACAGATGCCGCAGGAGATTGCCAAAGAAAACCAGCAGTACCGCCTCTGCCTGCAATACGAATATATCGGCTCCAATGAGATGGGCAACAAGATACAGAAACGTGACCTGGAGGAGTTCAACAAACTGTTGCCGATGGGTTATACAGCCGAGTCGGACAGCAACAGTTGGTCATGGGGCGAGAAGGACAACCGCCAATACCTGCTTCTGCTGGTGGTGATAGTTGGCGGCGGGTACCATTGGCGGACTGGTGATGTCCGTCATCGGTATCTTCTTTTTCCTGCCGGTTTTTGTGCTGAAACGGCGTGATTTTCTTAGGAAATGATTACTTTTGCTCGATTTTGTTACCTGAATGGATACTTGAATTTTAAATATGGAAAGTGCGGAGTACTCTTTGGATGAGTTATTATGTCAGTCTCTTCTGTTGTTTCGTCAGTATCGGTTTTATGATTCTCCGGAATGTGGAGAAAAAGCATTCCGGATGTTGGAGGAAGCCCATGTATGGATGGGGCGTACGCAAGAGTGTGTGGATATGGCGAAATGGGGGTGCGTGATAGAGTGTCTTGCGCAGAAATACTACATAGAAGATGATACGGATGCGATTCTGGAAGAAATTGATGCTGCCTTGGTTGCGCATTGGAAGAGGATAGAGAAAATCCATGCAGAAGTCACCACCGTTTATTTATGGCTGGGGTACTATTTCCTGCTACGTTTCAGAAACCGGGAATCCCGTTCCCATTCCCGTTGTAAACAGATAATGTCCAGCTTGTTGTGTGCTTTGGTCGAAATCTTCCGTAAGGTGGAGAAGGGGGGAGCCCCGACAGAAGTCTTGTCACATCTTTCGGTAGATGTTTGGGGAGAGACCGTCTGCTGGATGGAGCAGGTACATGATTCCCGTCTTTGCGAGAAGCAGTCGTCAGCTTTGCTGGCACAACTCTATAACCTGAAAAGTGTGGAGTTGGAAAAAGGTCTGGGAAAGCAGGATGCTTTGCTCCAGCAGATTCTGGAGTTTTATTGCTTTTAAGAGAAAATTATCTCTGCTTAGTTTTATCATTTCTGCTTCCACACTTCCACCCACTTCCTGCATCCCTTTATTCATCGGCATTACAAGTGCTGTGGAAGCAACTCAAAAAGGTGGAAGCAACTTTTGCTTCCACAGCGGAAATACGCCGGAAAGTAAGTTAATGTCTTGTTTGTTAGTGTATTAATAGAATGTACAGCATTTTGCAAATATCTTGTTTACACGATATGCGTTTCGTGTAAACACGGTATTAACTTCGTAAAAGACCGTTTACCGATAGACTGCAGCTGGGCTCATAATAGGAATAAGATAGGTGCACAGTATGGGGAAACTATGAGTATAATAGGTGTTCAACGGTTATGAAGCACCTTGTTGACGGTCGTTAGTCGAGTGGTTGACGGCCGTTGGCAGAGCGCATCACGGCCGATAGGCGCTGATAACTCCGTACAGAAAATGGAAAGGAAGCCTATGTAAGGGGAAACAAGCTCTGAGCTATTTGTTTTGTTTGTCACATTTATCTTGTTTTTGTACATTGTTGAAGCGGTTTTTTGTATCTTTGAAGGGAGAGGCCGTAAAAAAGCTTATTCTCATCCAAAGTTTAATTATATATACATGGATTATGAAGCGATGTATAGTACTGTTCATAACATTCTGCTGTGCAGTTGTTTCTAATGCGCAGACAAATGGCATTGTGACTGATGGGGAAAAAGGATTGCCGTTGGCTGGTGTGAATATTTATCTCCAAAAGGATTCTGTGTATACGCAATGATAATCTGGTAAAGAACATGTTCATATGAAAAAACTGTTATATCTTGGGCTTTTGTCCGTTTGTGTACTGTTAGGTTCTTGCGTAGAGAAGAACGTATCCAATGTTTTTGATAAGGTAGAGAGGTATATGGATGTATATCCTGACAGTGCATTGCTGCTGTTGGAACAAATTCCTCATCCGGAGGAGCTTCGTGGGAAGCAGCGGGCAGACTATGCATTGCTGCTGACACAAGCACGTGATAAAAACTATCTGGATAGTTTGCAGTCGGATTCGTTGATAAAAATTGCGGTAGATTATTATAAGGATGATGGTGTAAAAGCAGGAAAGGCATTGTTTTATTATGGTAAAGTGGCAGCTTTGCAAGATAATGATACATTGGCTATACAAGCTTATTTGAGCGCTTTGGCTAAATTGGAGAAGACGGAAGAATATAAGTTGCAGGGATTTGTACATGAATATATCGGTGTTTTGAATACGGACAGAAAGCTATATAAAGATGCTCTCGACAATTATCAAAGTTCAGCGTATTGTTTTCAAAAGGCTGTTGATACTTTAGGAGTTATATATGTTTATCGGGATATTGCTCGTATTTATTATGTAGAACAGAAATATGACAGTGTTTATAATTACATTAATCGTGCTTTGTCCTTGTGTGAGAAAAAGAAAGGATGTATCAGTTTTGAACGGGTAATCCCTTCTTTATTACAAGTAAAAGGGATTGCCAAAAGAAATGAAGGGGATTTGGGAGATGCAATAGCCCTGTTGAAAACTGCGGTAGAGACTGAACAAGATAGGCATTCTATGCATCACTGTTCAATGTCATTGGGGAATATTTATTTGAATCTAAATAAGTTGGATGAGGCTGGAAGATGTTTCGCTTTAGCTTTGAATTCTGAAAATCCTCGTACTCTGGCGGGTGCATATCACTATTTGTATCTGTTGGAAAAGAAACAGAAAAAGTATGCAATGGCTCTCTATTTCAAAGAAAAGTCTGATTCGTTGTTAGTCATTGAACGGGATGCTAAACAAACATCTCAAATTTTGACTTTGCAACGTAAATATGAAAGAGGAAAACTTCTTTTAGAAAAGCAACAGGTTGAACGTGAAAAGCAAATACAGCTTTATTTTTGGATAGCAGTAGTCTTGTTTATTATACTGCTATGCATTGTTTTGTATTTTCTTTTGAGAAAGAGATATGAAGGACTGTTCCGGAAGAATATGCAAATAATAGAAGAAAATGAGTGCATGATTAAACGATATGTTTATGAACTTGATGTGTTGAAACAAAGGGCAGGTGAGATGGCAGAAACAAATAGAGAGAAGATTGCTAAATTGAACCAAAAGATTTTGCTATTGGAGAGTGAGAATAAAAAAATAAGTGAAAATGTATGTGTAAATGGCGTTTATCTCTTGGAACAATTGAAGAAGGAAAAGCTGATTGTGAAGAATATGACCAACCAGGAGAAAGAACAACTCCTTGAATATATAGATTTAATATATGGTAATTTTATTTCTCGGTTAAAGAAAGATTTTAAATTAACTAGTGGCAACTTGATGTTGTTGGCTTTGCTTAAAGTCGGTTTCACTTCCAGTGAATTGATGTTCACTTTTGACTGTGAGATGAATTCCATTTTTACGAAGAAACGGAGGTTGAGGGGAATCTTAAGTTTGGATACAAATGATAAATTGGAAGAATTTGTAGCTCTTTACTAGAATAATCGCTTGATTTTCGTCCACTAATTTAGAAATGTTTTTACTGTCATCTTATTGGTGTATAGAGTATTGACTTGTCTTGTGTTGTCCACTCGTATTTTCTCTAAGAAGTGATTGAATGGCTATCTTTGTAACATTCAAAACTAAAGATACTATGAAATCATTTTTTATTTTGTTAAGTTTATACTACTTTCTTGTAGTAAATGTAGTAAGTGCAGATTCAGTTACTTTTCCTTCGAGAGTAGAAATCGTCATGGATGAGGATTTTGATTTACCGGGTGGTCCGGGGAATGCTCATCGTTCTATTCCTTCAGCTACTCCTTTTTTAGCATTTTTGAATGATGACCATTCCATTGATTTGGAATTCTATCAATCGATAGGTGAAGTGGAAATTGCAATTTCTCAGAATGGGAATGTTGTTTACTCCTCTGCTGAGAATATAGACTCTCCTATATTAAGAAAAGTACAGTTACAGCAAGGTTTAGGTGGTGATTTTTTACTTGAGATAAAGGGCGCGGATGGGGCTTATGCATTCGGTAGATTTACTGTTCATTGATTTGATAATGAATATATAACACTATGAAACAAATCTCATTTTGCATCACTTGCATGAACCGGCTTATTATCGACGAAGTCATAGTGGGAATATGGTTTTTAGGTTAGCGAGTCGGTATGTAATCTGGATGCAGATAATTATCTGGGGAAAGGCTTTGCAGAGTTCGTGATGAAGAAGTTTGAGAATGAAGAAAATATATTCTATATCAGTACTCTTTGTAAACGTGATGTTTTTGGACGAATATGTTTGAAGAAGCGAGGCTTTATTGCAATGAAAGGTTATAATGAGGCTTTGGTAGGCTATGGATTTGAGGATGCAGAATTTTATGATGGTCTGGAGTCGTAATCAGGATATGAAGTCGGGTGAAACTTGTTCGTTTTTAGCTAAAGAAAAGATTGTATAACGCTTCTTTTTAGTAAGAAGCATAATAATTATTTACGTATGAAAAAAAAGATTGTGGTGTATGTCTTGATGGCTTTTATAGCTCTATTTTTAATATTTAGATTCGTTTCTATATCAAATAACATAAATCTGCAAAGAGGAATTGTTAGAAGCGTATCTGCTACAGAGCATAATGATATTGTAATAGAGTTGGAGAATGATTCTTTTTATTATATAAATAGAGGTATGGAAAGTGAAATAAATTATGAATGGTTTCAGAATTATTTGCCAGGCCATGAAATAGAGTTGTATATTCAAAATGAACATCTATTTGGGTCAAATAGTAACCGTATTGTTGAAGTAAACGTAAATGATTCTTGCATCTATAAGAAGTGATTCATATTTATTCGCAAGAAAACAGTTGTATGCCAAGAAGGTGATAACTTGTTTGATAAAGAGAACAATCAGCATATTCAAATTCGGGGAGTTAGTTCGGATGGATGTTTTTTTGCTTTATTACAACCGGATGAACTTAGCGATGATAATCAACAGAGAATGGGAGTTGAAGAAGAAGGTAACCCCATAATAGCTGTTCTTTATTAAGAAGTTGATATAAAGATGAAACTGTTTTCCCATGAAGTGTGAAAAATATATCTATGAATAGTTCGTAATTCATTTGTTTTTAGTATGTTTGTGCTATTCGTATATATAGTATGAAATACTAAGGAAGAGAATGTTCTTAATGAAAGTATGAAAAGAAGAGTTAAAGCATTGACTGTTGTTTTGGCAATATGTCTTATAACTGTTTTTATTCGATGTCAGTCGAATGAAACTCCTATTCAGCAACTTGTAGTTGTTGTGAATGGGGATTCTATTGAGATGGTTTTTGTGAAAGGAGGTACATTTATGATGGGATGTACAGATGAGCAGGGATGTGACTGTGAGGATAACGAGAAACCAGCACGTAAGGAGTCGGTATCTGATTTTTACATAGGAAAATATGAAGTTACTCAAAGGCTGTGGAGGGCGGTTATGGATACTGATTCCATTTTGCCGTTTAATGGGGGATGCGGAGATTGCCCGATGGAAAATGTAAGCTGGAAAAATGCGCAGGAGTTTATCGGTAGATTAAATGCTATGACCGGTAAAACATTTCGTCTTCCGACTGAGGCCGAATGGGAATACGCAGCGCGTGGTGGACACAAAAGTAAGCACTATAAATACAGTGGCAGCAATCAGGTAAGTGAGGTGGCTTGGTATGTTGGGAATTCCTCTGGCGGACAATATGGAGAAGCTGGAACTACCCGTCCGGTAGGTCTGAAAAAAAGCAATGAATTGGGATTGTATGATATGAGTGGCAATGTTTGGGAGTGGTGCGGTGATTTGTACACTAAAGAATACAAGCAAGGTGGTAAGTCTATCCATCCGGGATGGCCTTTTGAGGGTACTTATCTTTTTTTCCGCCGAATATTGCGAGGTGGAAGTTGGGGAGGAACAGCAAAGGGGTGTCGGGTGTCGTACATTGATTACGACATTGAGAATTATAGTGACGAGTATGGAGGTTTTCGCCTTGTGATGGAGCCGGAATCGATTAAATAATGTAATTAATGATGATAAGTGATATTTTACTACTTTCAGAGTAATGAATAGAAATGGTATGAGATATATGTGGAAATTCTTTTTATTATTGATGTTGGTTGTAACTTCGTGTTCCGAAAAGCAGATTGATGGCAATGTAATTAATGTTGCGGAAGCAATGAGTAGATTGTCAGAAGGACAATCTGTACAAAATTTGTTTTCCAGCATAAGTTATATTCCTTTGGAGACTAATGAGCAGGCTATTATAGGAAAATATCCGGAGTGCATAATTATGGATAGTGCGATATTGGTATCTTCTGTCCATCAGAATCTGAAACTTTTTGACCGTACTAACGGGAAGTATATTCGGGATATTGGACACGTAGGTACTGATCCGGAAGGATATGCAAAGGATTCATGGGGGAAAGTGAGCTTTTGGGCTGATGCGGTTCGGAGAACCGTTTATCTATTGGGATGGAATAATGATTTCCTACTATATGGATTTGATGGGAAATATAAGGATAGAATTCGATTGCAAGATACAGTCAATTGTATTCTGTCCCAAAATTACTATTTGATGGATGCGGACAGAATTTGGGGACATAATAAAATGAAACTCTCTCCGGAGACGCCATCAGTCTTTTATATGGATAGAAATACGATGTCATTGACCGGTATTGCTACATGGAATTCAGCCCTGCTTCCCATGGATGAGGTTTTGTCGGTTTCAAATTTGTTGGGGGGCAATGTTGCTTATGGAGGTGACTTGGCAATGGCAGAATTTGTTGGTGACCGGAAATATTATACGGCAATCAATAGCCCTTCGTTATGGAAATCTAAGGATGCCATCCGAGTGAAACAAGCTTTTAATGATACTATCTATACTATTTCAGAGCAGGGACTTACTCCATATCTGGTTTTTGAACTGGGTGAGTGGCACTGGAGTGAGCAGCAGCAATTGGATGTAGAAGGATGTGATAAGAAAATAGCCATAGACTATATTCTGGAGAATGCAGAATACATCTATTTCCATTTTCATACAAGCTTATATTTAGAAGAAAGCCAGTCATATTGTGGATTTTACCATAAGGAAAAGAAAACTGTTGTTTGCCAAAAGGGTGATAGCTTATTTGATAAAATGAATAATCAGCATATCCAAATCAGGGGAGTCACTTCGGATGGACATTTTTTTGCTTTGTTACAACCGGATGAACTCAGTGATGATAATCAACGGAGAATGGGAGTAGAAGAGGAAGGTAACCCTATTATGGTCATGCTTTATTAAGTACTTATTCCGTCGTCTTCCCCCTTGCATCCAAATACCCTCTTTTAAACATATCCACGAACAGAAAGAATAGTGACAAGAGCAGTGGCCCGAAGATGACACCCATGAATCCGAAAAGGGACAAGCCGATTACAACTCCGAAGACAGTGATAAGCGGATGAATGTCTGCCATTTTCTTCTGGATGATGAAGCGTATCAGGTTGTCGAGCTGTGAAATGACTGCACCGCCATAGATGGCCAGCCCGATAGCTTGAACCCAGTTGCCTATCAATGCCATGTAGACAGCTATCGGAAACCATACCAGCGCTGTTCCTACCATTGGGATGATGCTGGCGAAGCAGGTCAGGAAACCGGCGAACAAGATGTTGGGAGCACCGAAAATCCAGTAGCCTATCATGGCTACTCCTCCTTGTATGACGGCGAGTAAGGGGATGCCGATGGCATTGGAGCGGACAATCATGTTGATTTCGTGGATGACGTTTTGTGTATTGTCATCATTGAACGGCAGTAGGTCGTTGACGTACTGTTCCATCTTTTTGCCCCCTATCAGCATGAAGTAGAGTACAAAGACCAGTACGAAGATGTTGACGGCAAAACTGCTGATACCTCCCATGATGGCTTGCCCGATGCGGGGAAGAATTGAAATGACGTATGCCACCGTGTCTTTCCCCAAGATATAGTAGCCGGTTTTGGCTTTAATGATGTTGGCCGCTTCTTCGAAAGGAGCTATAATGGCTTGCGGGTCCAGATTGATGTTTTGAAGATTGACCACAGCCAGCCATACCACCAGCCCAAGCGGAACCAGAAAGCAGAGAATGGCCTCTGCCGTAATGAGGGTGGCAGCTATGCTGCGCTTCATTTTCCGCTTGTCGGAAAGATACATCATCTGCTTTCTCACCAGGATATAGATAGTCAAGGCTCCCAGCAGACCGCCCATGAATGGGGCTATTTGTCTGAAAAGAATGATTCCCAGCCCGATAATGATAGCTATCAGCGAATATTTCCAATATTGCTCTTTTGTGCTCATGAGATTCAATGTTTTAATTAAAAACATTGAAGTGGCAGAAAAGGTTTGTTGGTAAGATGCTTAAAAGTCAGATTTTATCCTTCGTCCAGCCAGCCTAACCCCTGGCGTATGATTTCCGGCTCCCCATTGGTGCAATCCACTACGGTAGAGCCTTCCGTACCGCCGATACCGCCGTCTATGACCAAATCGACAATATCACCGAATTTCTCGTCAATCAGTTCCGGGTCTGTGCAGTATTCAATGTCCTCATTGTCCTCATGCGGCAATGTAGTTGTCATGATGGGAGCATCCAGCAGGCGGGCTATTTCCTGAATGATGGAATTGTCCGGCATACGGATGCCGACCTCCTTACGGTTACGGAATATCTTGGGCAGGCGGGTGGTGCCGTTCAGAATGAAGGTGAAAGCTCCGGGCAGATTACGCTTCATCAACTTGAAGGTGCTGTTGTCCACTTTGGCGTATTCGCTGACCTTGCTCAAGTCGTAGCAGATGATGGAAAGATTGTTCTTCTTGGGGTCGATATTTTTAAGACGGCAGATACGTTCGATGGCTCGTTCCTTCAGTCCGTGGCAGCCGATGGCATACATGGTGTCGGTAGGGTAGATAAGGATACCTCCGTCATTCAGTAGGTCGACCACCTGCTGCAGGTCGGCGGGATTGTTATTTTTTTCATAAAGTTTCAGAAGCATGGCAGAAATGGATTTGAGTTTTATATTACATGCAAAAATAAATAATAATCGGCTTATAAACAAGCAATTCACCTTTTTAGCATCTCTTTCTCCAGTTTCTTTATCTTCTTCCAGGCCTCTTTGAATTTGGGACAGAGGGTGACGGCTTTCTCATAGTTTTTCATGGCCGCCTCCTTCATGTCATGCTTCAGGCATTCGTCACCCATAAGGATGTATTCGCGGGCATACTTCACGAGGGCTTTCTCTTTCTCCAATGCTGCTTGTTTCAGTGCACGGTTTTCCTCTTTCAGACGGTTGATGATGTTCAGCTTCCGGCGGATGAGGCGCTGCACGTTGGGCTTCTCGATGTCGTAGCGGGAATGGATGGCTTTGAAAAACTCATCCAGGAAAGTGCCGAAGTCCCCTTTGTCGAAGGCTTTGGCGGCGGCAACGTATTGAACGTCTGCCTGTGCTTGCTTCAAGGCACGGTCGATGGCGGTGCGGTTGTTGAAGCGTTCGGAGAAGCTGACAATCTCCGGACGCACGAATACATCGGCACGGCTGATGGGCTTTTTCAGCTGGATGCCTTCCAGCGAGGTGCAGCGGCTGAGGGCTACGTATGCCTGCCCACCGGCAAACACGCCGCCGGTAAAGTCGATGACTACCCGGCTGAAGGTCAGCCCTTGGCTCTTGTGGACGGTGATGGCCCATGCCAGGCGCACGGGATATTGTGTAAAGGTTCCCAGTTCTTCCTCTTCAATCTGTTTCTTTTCTTCGTTGTATTTGTAGCGGATGTTTCGCCACGACTCTCGTTTGACGTCACATTCCTTGCCGTCGTCGGTGATGACGTAGAGGGTCTCTTCAATAGGGTCGAAGCCGCTGATGACGCCGATGGTGCCGTTCACCCAGCGGCGGTCGAAGTCATTCTTGATGAAGATGATTTGTGCGCCCGGTTTCAGTACCAGTTCCTGCGAGGTGGGGAGGCTGCTTTCGGGAAAGTCTCCCATGATTTCGCCGTAGAAGGTGACCGGGTCACCGGGAAGTTCCGCCAGTTTCTTGTCGTTGATGTAGTCCACATTGTCACGGCGGGTGGCGAGGGTGATGTACATGTCGGCTTCCGATTGCTCTATTTGGGTGCCATAGCGGGTGTTGAGCAGCTGAAGTTCGGTAGAGCCGACGGTATTGTTGCGGATGTGGTCCAGCACATGGATGAACTTGCTGTCTGTTTGACGGTATACTTTCTGCAGTTCGATGGAGACAAGGTCTATCTGGCCGAATACCCTGGCAGAGAAGAAATAAGGGGTAGGGTAGAATCGGTTCAGTATCTCCCGTTCATCTCCTTTGACGACGGGTTCCAACTGGAACACATCGCCCACCAATAATATCTGTTTGCCACCGAAGGGTTCGCGCAGGTTGCGGGAATAGACGCGCAGGATGCGGTCTACGGCGTCGATGATGTCGGCGCGTACCATGGAAATCTCGTCGATGATGACCAGTTCCAGTTCTTCCAGTAGTTTGCGGTGGGGTTTGGTGTATTTGAAAAATTCGTGGATGCGTCCCCGTTGCAGACTGAAATTCGGGTCATCGGGCAGCAGGGGGTAGAAAGGCAGTTTGAAGAAGCTGTGCAGGGTACTGCCTCCGGCATTGATGGCGGCTATGCCGGTCGGTGCAAGCACTACATGCTTTTTCTTCGTATTCGCGCAGATGTACTTCAGGAAAGTCGATTTGCCCGTACCTGCTTTGCCCGTCAGGAATACGGACTGACGGGTATACTGGATGAGGTTCAAGGCGTCTTGAAACTCTTTGTTTTGTGTATCGGGAACGAAGCTCAAAAGATTTCAGATTTATGATGGATTCCCGACTATGCCGAAATATTTCAGGGCGTTGGCGATGCCGTCTTCATCAACAGAAGTGGTTGTGTAGTTACTGGCAGCTTTTACGTCGTCATTGGCATTGCCCATGGCTACACCGATACCGGCATGGCGCAACATGCTGATGTCATTTCCTCCGTCGCCGAAGGCCATGGTTTCTTCCAGCTTGATGCCGAAGTGGCGGATAATCTGGTCGATACCGTTCTGCTTGGTGTTTCCTTTGGCTGTCACGTCTACGAAGGCGGGATGCCAGCGGCCCATCTCGCAGTGGGGGACGGCGGGCAGAATGATTGCTTCTTCCTCGGCGTTGATAAAGGGAGTCAGCTGGAAGAAGGCTTTGTCGGCATGGCTGTCGGTGTAGGGCTTTGCTTCGATGGGGTCCACTTTGAGTTGGCGGTGGAAGATTTCCTCCACTACTTCGCCGGGCTGGTTCACGCAGATGTCGTGCTCTCCCACCAGAATGCATGGGATGTTGCGTTCGTGGCAGAAAGCTGTCAAGGCATCCACTTCCGCTGTCGGTATGGGGCTTTTGTAGATAACGGTGTCTTCTACAAAGCAATAGGCGCCGTTCATCGTGATGTAGCCGTCTATCAGATTCCGTTCCTGCAAGGCAGACAAGTTGTTGATGATGACGCGTGGACGTCCGGTAGAAATGAAGATATGTATGCCTTTGGCTTTGGCGGCAGTCAACGCTTCAATAGTGGAAACGGGAATTTCGTGGGTCTTGAAGCTGACCAAGGTTCCGTCGATGTCAAAAAACAGAGCTTTTATCATAAGGGGTTCTTTTATCTTGTGCGCGAAATTACTTAAAAAAGCGAAGATATTTCGTACTTTTGCGCACAAATAAATGATAAATAACAAATGAAGAAACATTCTTTGAAAGATTGGATGATAGCGGTGCGTCCGTGGTCATTCCCCGCCTCTTCGATGCCGGTGGTGGTGACGTTAGCATATCTGTATTGGATGCGGCAGGACATAAACTGGGTGAACGGCATCTGGGCATTGCTGAACATCGTCGTGTTTCACGCTGCCGGGAATACCTGGAGCGATTATTTTGACTATAAGCATAAGGTCGATGCAAGGGATACCTTTGGCGCCAAGACCTTGACCGACGGGATGTTTGCTCCGCGCGAGATATATGGCTTGTCGATGGCATTGCTGGCAGTTGCCCTTGTTGCGGGTGTCGGCCTGCTATGGCGTACGGGGTTGCCGTTGCTGTACATCGGTATAGGCGGCGCGGCTTGCTCGTTGCTTTATCCGCCGCTCAAGTATCGTGCGTTGGGCGATGTCGTCATCTTTTTGGCGTATGCCTTGCTGCCGACGTTGGGTACCTGCTATGTGGCTACGGGAGTAGTTGACTGGAATGTCTTGTGGATAGCTCTGCCGGTGGGACTGATTACGGTGGCCATTCTGCATGCCAATAATACACGGGATATGCGTACCGATGCCCGTGCCGAGATTCAGACACTGGCCATGAAGCTGGGAGGAAAGGCGTCGATGTACGTTTATTGTGCCGAAGTCCTTTTCCCTTTTGGCTGGATAGCCGGCTTGATAGCTGCGGGAACTCTTCCTCTATGGACCCTGCTGGTGATGCCGGCACTGGTTCCTGCCATAGGCAATGTACGGGTGGTGTCCCGTTTTCCCGGAAAGGGAGAAAGTGCCATAGCCGGTCTGGATGAGATGACGGCAAAACTCCAGTTGTTGTTCAGTCTGCTGTTCACGTTGTCGTTCGTTGTAGCCGGTTTGCTATCATGAAGAAGCTGATTTTTACCATTCTGCTGGCTGCCGTGCTGTGGACGGTCATGTTTTCGCCTTGGACGGCTCCTTTCGTGAATTTCTGGTGGATGATGACCGGTTCTGCGCTCACACTGTCCGTGTTTGCCACCTTGTTCAATCCCGGCTGGTGGCGGGAGGTGAAGTGGAGCTTGCCGAATGTCTTGCTGGGAATTGGCATTGCTGTTGCTTTGTGGGGCGTTTTCTGGTTGGGAGACAAGGTGTCATCTTGGATGTTCGATTTTGCCCGTCCGCAGGTGGACTCCATTTATGGGATGAAAGAGGGAGAGTCTCCTTGGCTGCTGGCAGCATTGCTGCTGTTGCTGATAGGGCCGGCGGAAGAGATTTTCTGGCGCGGCTATGTGCAACGCACGCTTTCCAAACGCTGGAATCCGAATGCGGGTTTTGTGGTGGCTACTTTGATTTATGCACTGGTGCATGCCGGTTCCTGCAACTTCATGCTGGTCATGGCGGCTCTGGTGGTGGGGGCGGCATGGGGGGCGCTTTACCGTTTCTTTCCGAACCGCTTTGCCGCTATTATCTTGTCTCATGCAGTGTGGGATGTGGCGGTATTTATATTTTTCCCGATATGATTATTGTTTACAAAAATAAGGTGGCGGTAATGGGTCGTATAAAAACAAGACAAATTGATGCGTTGAATTATAAAAAAGCAAGCATATGACTTACAATTTTGATGAAGTAATAGAGCGCCGTGGTACCGACTCCGTGAAATGGGACGGTGTGAAGAGTGTATGGGGACGCGATGACCTCCTCCCCATGTGGGTGGCGGATATGGATTTCCGCACGCCCCCGTTTGTGATGGAAGCCTTGCGGAAGCGTCTTGAACATGAAGTGCTGGGCTATACGTCTGCGTGTGAGGAATGGTATACTTCCATTTGTAGCTGGCTCAGTCGTCGCCATGGCTGGGACGTCACTCGCGAGATGCTGACTTTTGTACCCGGCATTGTCCGCGGTCAAGCCTTCGCATTGCAATGCTTCACCAATCCCGGCGACCGGGTAATGGTGATGACTCCCGTTTATCATCCCTTCTTCCTGGTGACGCAACGCATGAAGCGCGAAGTGGTTTACTCTCCGCTCGACCTGAAAGACGGACAGTACCAGATTGACTTTGAGCGTTTCCGTAAGGATATACAAGGATGCAAAGTATTGATTCTCTGCAATCCCCATAACCCGGGCGGGCGTGTATGGACGATGGACGAATTACGCCGGATTGCTGATATTTGTATGGAAAACCATACGTTTGTCATCTCCGATGAAATTCATGCCGACTTGACTCTGCCACCTTACAAACACCATCCTTTTGCTACTGTTTCGGGGGCTGCTGCGCAGAATTCCCTCACCTTCATGGCACCCAGCAAAACATTCAATATGCCGGGATTGGGAAGTTCGTACGCCATTATCCTCAATGAGGACATCCGCCACCGTTTTCAGGAGTTCATGGAAGCGGGCGAGTTCAGCGAAGGGCACATGTTGGCCTATATCGGTGCGGCTGCTGCCTATATGCATGGTGAGGAATGGTTGGAACAGCTGCTGGACTATATAAAGGGCAATATCGATTTCACGGAGAACTACCTGCGCGAGCATATTCCGGGCATCGGCATGATACGTCCGCAGGCTTCTTACCTGATTTATCTGGACTGCCGGGGATTGGGGCTGACTCAGGAGGAACTGGTGAGACTATTTGTGGACAAGGCACACCTGGCACTGAATGACGGCACCATGTTCGGTGAACCGGGTAAGGGATTTATGCGGCTGAATATCGGCTGCCCGCGTTCGGTGTTGGAGCAGGCGCTGAAGCAACTGGAAACTGCGGTTGCAGACAAATGATAGAAAAAACTATATCTCCTATATTATGAATAGATTACCTTTCCTTGGACTATTGTTTGCGTTGCTGTGCCTTGTTGCCTGCCGGCAGATGAATGAGGCACATCTGTTACATCTGGCAGAAAAGCAGGTGAATATGAATGTGGACAGCGTGTATGCCTTGCTGGTACAGATAGAGAGGCCATCGCAACTTTCGGATGAGGAGAGGCTGTTGTATGGATGGCTGAATGCTTATGTGCACTATAAGCGGCACAACTCGATGGCGGAAGATTCCTTGATATTGCCTGCTTCCGATTATTACGTCTTCCGCAACGACACGGCGAAGAATCTGTTTTCCTATCAGTTGAAAGCCTGGTACTGGTATTGGCTGAAAGAGCACGAACGGTGTATAGCTGCCATTGACAGCGGCGTAGCTTTGGCCAAGGCGCTGCAGGACACGGGAAGAATGGCTGATATGCTGATTGATAAGACATACTGGTATGTGTATGTCTGGAAAGATTATGAGAAAGCGATAGAAACTTTCCGTACCGCCATAGCTTTGGACGCAAGAGCCGGAAGCTTCTTCTCTATGGGAATTGCCATGGGGCTGAATAAGAATGATTCTGCACCTTACTACATGGAGCGTAGCATAGAACTGGCTGTGCAGGCAGGAGATACCAGTAAGATAGTGCATTATTTGCGTAACTATGCCCAGATGCAGGCTTACCTTTTTGATGAACCTTCCGGTGCGATAGCTACTATTCGTCGTATGGAGCAGTATGTCATCGACCCGGTGCAGTTGCGTATGGGAGATCTGGTGAAAGTGGAAGTGTTCTTGAAAGAAGGGCTGCTTGATTCGGCGGAATACTATTTGAATAAGGAAAGGAAACGTGGCGAGGGCCGGAACCGGTTTCTGACGGAAGAGAATATGGTGGCAGTATATAGGGCATTGATAGATTATACACGTCACCGTACGTTTGATGTGCTGGACGTGGCGCGCTATAATGATTCTGTTGCCAATGCTCTTACTGCGTTGCAGAGTACCGTCCGGCGTAAGGATGAGTCGAAGGAGACGCTTTCGCAAGCCAACTTGATTCTGACGGTGGAACGGAAGCAGGCACAGTTGAATTTGTTGCTGGCACTGTTGGTACTGGTGCTTGCAGGTGGCGGTGTGTCCCTTTATGTCCGTAACCGGCGTAACCGGTTGATTGAAGCGGAAGAACGGGCGGAAACACTGACCCGGCTGTTGGAAGATGCGACCAAGAACCAGTCGAAGGAGGAAGACGGACAGTTTTTCCGGAAAATACTGTTGCAGCAATTAGGCATGATACGGCTGGTGGCTAAACAACCTACCTCACAGAATCAGGAGCTGCTTCGCCGCATTTCGGGTATTACCAGCCATGAACTGCCGGTAGAGAGTTTGCTGGTATGGGAGGACTTGTATCCTATCATAGACCGGATTTATGATAACTTCTACACAAAGATGGACAGCTGTTTTGGCGATGTGCTCATTGACAAAGAAAAGCAGCTTTGCTGCCTGCTCTGTGCGGACTTCTCGACGAAGGAGATTAGTGTGGTGACACAACAGAGCATTCCTACCATTTACCAGCGAAAGACGAATATCCGCAAGAAACTGGGGATGGGGGAGAAGGAAGGCATCGTAGAGTTTATAGGCAGCATATAGACCGGAAAAGGCATAATATAGACTTTTGTGAAATTAAAGTGTTGATATGTAGTGATTTGTAGTTTTGGAATATAGACTTTTTATTCCTCGATATAGACCGTTTGAGGCATGTTTTACCCCTACCTTTGTATCAGCGAAATACAAGGTGTGAAATATTGAAATCAAACGCATGATGAAAGAAAAACTACTGAACAACGTTAGAAAAAGAGTGATGGTATGGGTGGCCTTGGCAAGTATGGCAACTCTGCTTCCTGCTCAGACTTACCGGCTTTCCGGTTGTGTGCAGGACGAGAACCGCCAACCGGTAGAGGTGGCGAATGTGCTGCTGAAGCAGGCAAAAGACAGTATCTATATTACCGGTATGCTGACCGACACACAAGGTTGTTTTTCCTTTGACCAGCCACTGGGAGAATACTTGTTGCATATTACCCTTATCGGCAGCGAAGACCTCTACGTTCCCGTTGTGCTGCAAGGAAACAAAAACGTTGGCGAATTGACATTGAAATCTTCTTCTGCCTTGCTGGACGAAGTGACCGTTACGGCCGCGCGTCCCGTTATCAAGCGTCTGGTGGATAGGGTAGTGTTCGATGCACATAATACCATAGCCTCTGCCGGAGGCAGTGCACTCGACCTTCTGCGTGAAGTGCCCGGTCTGCAGGTTGGACAAAACAGTATTGGTATTATAGGTAAAGGGGGTATCAAGGTTTATATCAACGACCGTGAGACGAAGCTGTCAGGAGATGAACTGATAGATTACCTCCGTTCCTATGACGCCTCCCAGATACTGAAGGTGGAGGTGATTACCACGCCTCCGTCCAAATACGATGCCGCCGGAAATGCAGGCATCATCAATATCCGCTTGAAGTCACGCCCCAAAGATTACGTGGGTGGTACGGCTTCCGCTTCCTACAGCGCTGGTGAAAAGGACAATTACGGATATGGCGGGGTAAGCCTGAACCTCAGCAAGGGGCGCGTGTCATCCTTCCTCAACGGGGGTACTACGCAGGGCAACTATGAGACGCGTGAGAAGAATTACCGCTATTTTCCGCAGAACACCTGGAACAGCCGTGCCGACTACACCAATTACATGAATAGCTTCTACCTTCAGGGAGGTGTGGACGTATCGTTGGAACGGGACTGGACTGTAGGTATGCAGGCCATCTATAATCACAGTGCTCCCAAACCGGGCAACGCCCTTTCATGGACGGAAGTTTACGATGCCTCTACCGCCGTATTGGATTCTTTGCTGTACTCCAACAGTGACAAGGATACCAGTTCCGACCGCCTCAATCTGAATTTTCATACCGATAAGGTCTGGGATGACAAAGGCAAGAAAATGACTTGGGATGTGGATTACCTGCGTGACAACCGGGACGAAAATATGGGCTTTCTCTCGAAAACCCTCCTGCCTGACGGTACGGAGATTCCGGGCACAAACTTCGATTACAACTATCTGCAACATCGCAAGGTAGATGTAGTCTCCTCCGCTCTTGATTTCATCCTTCCTTTTGAAAAGTACAAGATAACGGCAGGTGCCAAGGTCTCCTTTACCAACACTCGCAACGGTATCAATTACGATACATCGGACCCTACGCTGGTGCAGGATGATTATTTCCGTTACAAGGAGCAAATCTATGCCTTATATGCTGATTATAGCCGTGAATATTCCGAACGTTTTTCCATGCAGTTGGGCTTGCGTATGGAGCACACCCGCACTACCGGTATTTCCGAAGCGAAGGATACGGAGGACAAGCACGACTATACGCGCTTGTTCCCTACTGTCTATCTGCTTTATTCGCCTACAGACGGGCATGCGCTGAACTTCAGTTTCTCCAACCGCATCTCCCGTCCGTCACAGAATATGGTCAATCCTTTTCCGTTCTATCAGAACAAGTACACTTACGCTTGCGGTCGTGAAGACTTGAAACCCAGTTATACTTACAATGCCGAACTGGGATATACGTTGAAGAATAACTTCAATGTTTCTGCCTATTATTCTTATTCGGACGATGTCTTCTTCCAGGTTGTGGACTTGGATGCTGAAACGAATGTGACTTCTTTCCTTTGGGAGAATTTCATGAAGACGCATGCTTTCGGGCTTAACAATTCGTACACTTTCCGTACCAAATGGCTGCAAGCTTACGCCCAGCATGGAGTGAGCTATCGCCGGACTACCTCCAGCGCTGTCACCACCTCTCCCGAGGAGAAAGGATGGGCTTATGACGCCAGTCTGCGCAACACTTTCTTCTTCAATGAAAAGAAGACTCTTCTGGCCACGTTGTCCGGTTCCTATTCTTCCCGTCAGTATCAGGGCATCTATCTGATGAGTCCCACTTACAGCGTCAGTGCAGGTATGCTTTACCGGTTGTTGGACAATAAGCTCAACCTCAGCCTGAATGTCAACAATCTGTTTGTCAGCCATTCCAAATTGGAAACCATGTCCAACGGGCTGAAGATAATTGCAGATAACCAGTTCTCTTTTACCAGTTTCCGTATCGGTGTATCCTATACTTTCGGTGGAGATATACGTAGCAAGGGTCAGCGGAACAGTAACGAGGATATTCAGAGGAGGCTATAACACGGAAAGGGTGCTACCCGGTTTCCCCTTTTGTTGCTAAGTGGGAGATTGTCGAACTTTCATTGTGGAGCGTTATTGTATAGGCTTTCTAATGTATATGAAGGGTCATTGGAGAAATACCCTTTGGTCATGACATCTATCACATCCTTTCCATTGTTGACATAAGTTCCTGTGGCGTGATTCATCAGCCCGGAACATTCCCGTCCGGCGCCGGCATTGCCGTTGTCCCAATAGAATACGGCCATGCCATTGGTGCGTGCAGCTTTGCATATATATTCTAGGTAGTATTTGCGGAATGTTTCAGAACGGTTGTTGTTGCGGTGTACGCACCCCATTTCTCCAATGTATACGGGAATCCCTTTTTCTACGTAAGCGGTTCTTAATGCTGCAAAGATTTTCTCAAGATGTTTTTCGTCTCCCCAGTTCTCTTTTTTGCTGGGGGCGCCGGTGTGTCCCCACTCTGCAAATTTATCTTCCAATGCGAAGGTGGCAGGGTCATAGTAGTGTACTGATATTAACAGACGGTCTTTGGCTTGGTCTGTTGGGAGCTGCAGGTGTTTTATGGTAAGATTAGGGCTTGTGCAATAGCCGCTGATACCTAAGTAGCGGGTTGCATTGTTACCGCCGGTGGCACGGACGGCATCTACAAAAACTTGTTGCCATTCATTGAGTGTGGCATATTGTTTGCCTCCATCGGTGGTATTGGTGCCAGAGCCCCATCTTCCGTCATGAATTTCATTGAGGCCTTCAAAAATGAGGAACTCGCCTTTGTTCTCGAAACGTTGGGCTATTTGTGTCCACATGGATTTGAGTTGCTCTTTGATAGCGGTATTTACGTCTTTGTTTTGTGCTGCTTCTACGATATCAAGCCAGCGGTGCTCATCAAAACCGTCTTCGTGGATATGGCGGTGTCCGTCATGATGGATGTTGATAATGGCTTTCAGCCCGGCTTTTTCAGCATATTCCACTACTTCGGCTACACGGTTCATCCAGTCCGTGTCGATATGATAGTGTGGGGCCTCGCCCACTTTTCCCAACCAGGTAACGGGGATGCGGACTGATGTAAATCCGGCTTGTTTTACTTTCAAGAGTGTCTCTTGTGTAACTTTACCGTTGCCCCATGAGGTTTCGTCGGCTATTTCGTTTACATGGGCGTCAAGCTGGTTACCCAGATTCCATCCGAGCCCCAACTCCTTTACCACTTTTACGGCAGGAAGATTCTCGTCTATGGCAGGTTTGCTCTCTTGCTCATTATTTGCAGCCTGGGTGATGATGATGCTGGTTTCTTTTTCACCGGCCGTGATAGTTATACCGGCTTCACGGGCATTCCCTTTATTGGCTTCTGCTGTAAATGCAAATGACGTAAGATTATCGGAAGAAGTATTTGATTTCAGTGTTATCCACCCGGCATTGGATTGGGCTGTTGCGACGGGATAGGATGAAACACGGATGGTTATTTCTCCACCGGCAGCTGCGAGATTCTGAGGGGATACACTTTTCACGGTGAGATAGGGCAACTCTTCTATGGAGGAATTGGAGCTGGAACAGGACAAAATGTTTATGGACAATAGTATTGCCATTACATTCTTCAAACAGATGAATTTTGTGTTCATAAAATCAGTTTTATAGGTTTATGGCGACAAAGGTAGTGGCAATGGGGTTATGTATAGTTTGAAATCCTGCATATAGAGGTTTGAAATCCTACAAATCAGCCTATATTCATTCTTTGCCCGGTGTATCGGCTGGGTTGGACACCGAAATATTTCTTGAATAAAGTGCTGAAATATTTGGAGTTTACAAATCCCGTTTGTATGGAAACATCGGTCACCGGTATTCCTTGTTGCAGTAGGGCGGCAGCTTGCTTAAGGCGGATAATACGGATGAAGTCTTGCGGAGTATGCCCGGTAAGAGCTTTCAGCCGTTCGTGGAAGAGAGTTCGGCACATGGCCATGTTTCGGCAGAGCCGGTCAATGTCGAATTCAAAATCGCTTATGTTATCTTTTACGATTTGAGTTGCTTTTTCCACAAAGGCACTGTCCGCATTATTGGGCATGGCAGATTGTACAGGCATTTCTTTGATGGTCTTGTCTGTCGAAAGGGTATGTTGCAGGGCAATCTGTGTATAGTATTGCCGTAGGCGTCTGCGATTCTCTATTTGTGCCTGAATTTTGGCTTTCAGTATATCTATGTCGAAAGGTTTGGCTATGTAGTCATCGGCTCCTTTCTGCAATCCTTCTATGATGGATGTCCTGAAGGTCTTGGCGGTAAGTAGTATGACCGGTATACCTGAAGTGGCAGGAGTGCTTTTTATACGGTGGCACATTTCGTCACCCGGCATACCGGGCATCATTATATCAGATAACACTAAACTGGGATATTGCGTTTCCATATATTCCAGCGCTTCTTGCGCATTGGATTTGTCTATGACCCGGTAAACCGGTTCAAATATACGGCGCATATAGAGGCGGAGTTCATCATTGTCTTCTACAATGAGTAATGTATCCTTGTCCGAGTCACAAAGTGTGGTGTTTTCGGTGGTAGTGAAATCTTTCGTGATTGGAGTGGCGGTGGGCACGGCGGAGGCTGTGACTGCGGCCTTGTTGAGTATGAGCATGAACTCCGAACCTTGGTTTACGATGGAGTTGACTTTGATGTCCCCTTTCAGTAAAGTGGCAAACCGCTTGGCTTGTAATAGTCCCAAGCCGATGCCCGGAGTGCCGGAACTGATGGCATTGCTGGCACGGAAAAAACTTGTAAACAGTTTCTTTTGTTCTTTGGGGGAGATGCCGATACCTGTATCGCTGACGATAATCTGTACTTTGTCAGCTTCGGCTTTCACGTCGATGCTGATTTTCCCTCCAGCAGGAGTGTATTTAAGAGCGTTGGATAGAAGGTTGGTAAGTATCCGGTCCAGTAATTTACTGTCGGCCCACACCCCCAACTGGCAGTCAATGCTGCTTGCCTGCAATGTTTTCTGTTGCTGCTGGCAGAGCGGTTGAAAGATAGTGAAGAGGTTGTCGATATTCTGTTTTAGTGGCACAGCCTCCATTTTGGGGTTCATACTGGAATGGTCTATTCGTTCAAAATCAAGTAGCTGTGATAATATGTCCAGTAGCTTGTTGAGATTGGAATGTGCCAGCCCTATAGACCGGATGGCGTCTGCATGAAGTGTGGAATCCTGACGCAATTCGTCCAAAGGAGCTTTGACAAGCGTAAGTGGGGTACGGATGTCGTGGGCTATGCTTACGAAGAAGGCAATCTTTTCGTTCATATAGTGGCGCACCAACTGTTGCTGTTTGCTTTTGATAATCACTCCTATAATACCGCATAGGGTTATGGTATATAATAGCCAAGCCCACCAAGTGTTCCACCATGGCTGGCAGATGGTGATGCTTGTTGTCCGGTTGCTTAATATAAGCCCGCTGTTGAGGCTGTATGACCGTATGCAAAGTTGGTATTTGCCTGGTGATACATTCGTGTAGCGCAGTTGCTCATTGTTTTCCAACTTGTTCCAGTCACGGTCAAACCCTTCAAGCATGTATTCGTATGCAATGTCTTCCTGATAACGGAAACTTACTGATTCAAATCCTATTGTGAATGAATTGTGTCGGTATGATAAAGTGATGGTGCTATCTGCCAGCATTTGCATGAGCTCTGGACGCATGTCTGTGGATTCTCTGCTGTCTATATTGTCTATCCGGAAGTTGGTGAGCTGTAAAGACGGGGCCTGATAGGAAGTGAGTGAAATGTGGGGTTTGAAAATCAGTACTCCGGTGGTGCTTCCCAGTGCTACACGTCCATCTGCCAATAGGATAGCGGCGGAACGGTTGTAGAATCTCGACATCACATGCTCAAAGTTTTGGTTGTATATCTGCATGGACGGCTGTGGGGGAAGGCAGGCCAGTCCGTGGTCGGTAGTTATCCATAACATCTTGCTGTGGTCGATGAGCAAGGCACTTACACGGTTGGAGGGCAGACGTTGCTCGGTAGAGAAAGCCCTTTTTTCAAGAGTTTGCAGATTGCACAAATAAAGGCCTCCGCCATCACTTCCCAGCCATGCTTGTTCATCGTCTATAAATGCTATGGATTGAATGAAAGCATTGAAATCCTCCCCTTTGTTGTCGGTGCTCTTAAATATATGTGCCTGTTTCCCAGTTTGTTTGTTTATCAGTACCAGCCCGTCCACTGTGCCTACAGCAATGGTATGTGCATCCTTTTGTGCTATGCAACGTGCTTTAATTACGTTGTACGATTTCCACTGCCGGGTAGGGTGCTCCAGTTGCAGCAACTGGTTGTCCATTGTCCCTATCCATAAATCTCTGTCTGTATCAAACTGTACTGTAGAGAGGTAGTCGGAAGGCAAACTGCTGTTGGTGCTTAAGTAATGATGTAAAATTTCTCCCTGGCTGTTGAGAAGAAAGACTCCATTGCCATAAGTGCCTGCAGCGATGATATCCTGGGAATCGATGGAGATACTTAATACCACATTGCCTGGAAGTATCTGCCTGCATCGGTTATTTGGGGGATTGTATATGCTGATACCATTATCGGTGGCAATCCACAATTCACCGTTGCTTTGTTCGCAGAATGCATTTACATTGTCATCGGCTAAGGATGGTTCTTCTCCTTTGCGATGTCTCAGTAAAGTTGTACTGGTTTCCTCGGGCATCATGAGAAATGCCCCGCCGGTATAAGTCCCTATCCATATATTGTCTTCGCAATCTCGGCATAGGGAATACACTCCCATGGCAGTAAGCATCCGGTTGGTGCGCGTGAAGAGTGGCTCCGCTTCGCCGCTGGATAAGTTGTAGGTGTACACTCCATCTCCATCAAAACCCAATAAAACGGTGGACGGTGTCATTTCTATCATGGAACGGATAGGAGTGTGAGGGAGAGAACCGTTTTTGACAGGCTGCTCTTGCCATGAACTGAGACTGATACTTTTCACTCCACAGTTGAAAGTACCTATTAATAATATCTCCTTGTTTGGAAGTGGTAGGAGACTTTGTACATAGGTGTCCGGGCAGAGTTTTTGTAATAAATTCCTATCCTTGGAATAGATACGTAAGTCACATGTGGTACCTATGGCCATACTTTGAGGTAATTCTGTGATATAGGTCACATGGCAGTCGGAATCAATAAGTTGGGGCGTTTCACCTAATAGACAACAGTAGAGACCGCTATTGAGCCCTATCCACAACTGTTCCTGAGAGTCAATAAAAAGGTAATGGAGAACCAGGCCCATATAAATATGTTCGGCTAAATCAAGGTAGAGCTCAAATTGATCGGTAAGCAGGTTATATCTGTAAATCCGTCCTACGTTATTATAAGCATAAAGTGAATTGTTGGGGCTTATGGTTAACATGGTAGTACTTCCTGAGGCATCGGAAAACCTTTGGTTGGTCCCTAATTTATAGCTTTTCATCGAGCGCCCGTTGAAACGGTTGATTCCATCAAGTGTGCCCATCCATATAGCTCCTGACTTGTCTGTTGCGATGGAAAAGACCCGTAGGCTGTTCAACCCCTCTTCTGTACCAAATTGTAGGCTGGAAAAACGCTGGATATGCTTGTCTGCATGGGCTGTGATTGAGAACAGCATGAAGAAAAGCAAGACCAGAGTCTGTAGAGTTTGTTTAGTGCAGATATACATTTGCTATGCAATGTTGGTTAACGAGTACAAAAGTACATTAACTCTGTGAATGTTCAAAACAATAATCCAATAAGTTCGAATTGTTGAAAGTATTTGTATTGAAAATCAGTGCCTTGTGATAAAATGCAAGAATTCAAACCTGATATGTGGGGATTCAAACCTGATGAATGGATACTTTAATGAACTTTGCGGCCTAACCGAGAATCTGGTTTACAAATTTTATTATTAATATTATGAAAGTAAAGAAATGTAAAAACACGTTACTCTGCGGCACACTTACTCTCTGTTTGTGGGGAGGTTTTTCGCAAGTGAGGGCTGCTTCATTTGAAAATTTTGCAATAGAACAGCAAAGCAACAAAGTAACAGGTATTGTGAATGATGAGTTTGGTCCGGTGATAGGAGCCTCTGTTGTTGAAAAAGGAACCAGCAATGGTGTAGTTACTGACCTGGATGGTAAATTCAGTCTGAATGTTAAATCTGGAGCAACATTAATCATCAGTTTTGTAGGATACAAACAGCAAGAAGTAAAGGCTGGTAATGCTCCATTGAACATTGTACTTGAAGAAGACAGCAAGATGCTGAGTGAAGTGGTCGTAACTGCTTTAGGTATTAAGCGCGAGCGTAAGGCTCTGGGATATGGTGTGGCTGAAGTGCAGGGTGAAGCGTTGACCAAGGCCAAAGAAACGAATGTCATCAATTCAATGGCGGGCCGTGTTCCAGGTTTGGTAGTGACCCAGACTGCAGGTGGAGCTTCCGGTTCTTCCCGTGTGATATTACGTGGTAGTACAGAGATGACTGGTAATAATCAGCCTTTGTATGTGATAGACGGTGTACCTTTGGATAATACCAATTTTGGTAGTGCCGGTACTTACGGCGGTTTTGACCTTGGTGACGGTATTTCCAGTGTCAATCCTGATGATATTGAAAGCATGTCGGTGCTGAAAGGACCTGCTGCCTCGGCTCTTTATGGTAGTCGTGCCAGCCACGGTGTGATTCTTATCACGACCAAAAAGGCCAATAAGGATAAGGTTAGCGTGGAATACAACGGAACGCTGACTTTTGATACTCAGTTGGCTAAATGGGATGATGTTCAGCAGGTCTACGGTATGGGTGCCAACGGAACTTATCCCATTAACGCGGTGTCTAATACGAACATGAGCTGGGGTGCCAAAGCTGACGGTACCAATATGCTTAAGTATTTTGATGGTGTGGAACGTCCTTACCTGATAGTTCCTGACAATACTTCCCAGTTCTTCCGCACAGGCTTTACTGCAACTAACAGTGCTATCATCGGGGTGAATAATGGCAAGACCGGTATTCGTTTCACCTATACTGATATGCGCAATAAGGATATTGTGCCAAAGACTCACATGAGCAGGGACATCTTCAATTTGCGCGCCAATACCAGTGCCGGGAAGTTTGACTTGGATTTCAGTGTTAACTATACCCGTGAAGATGTGAAAAATCGTCCTGCATTGGGAGACAGCAAATCGAATATTGGAAAGAATTTAATGACTTTGGCCACCACTTATGACCAGGCATGGCTCAAGTCTTATCAGGATGCCAGTGGTGAATATGCCAACTGGAATGGTATGGACCCTTATAATGTGAATCCTTATTGGGATGTTTACAAGAACTCAAACAGCTCTAAGAAAGACCAATTCCGTTTCAATGGTAAGGTTGTCTGGAACATCACTCAACACCTGAAGGTACAAGGAACAGCAGGAGCTGAGCTTAATTGGTTTACTTTTGAAGACTACAAGGCTCCTACCACGCCGGGATATGAATCCGGTTACTTGCAGAATAATAATTTCCGTAATCGCATGTATAACTTCGAGCTTCTGGCCCTCTATAATAACTCTTGGGGGAATTTCGACTTTAATGCGACATTGGGAGGTAACTTGTACAAAGTGAATAACCAGACTATAGTCACTACTGCCAAGGACATGAAGATTCGCGATGTGGTGGCTTTGATGAGCTTCAATGAAGTAAGTGTAGAGCCTTACAGTTATCGTAAGCAGATTAACTCTATTTATGGTGCCGTTAACTTGGGTTGGAAGCACATGCTTTACTTTGATGCAACCCTTCGTGGCGACCAGTCTTCCACATTACCCATCAGTAATAACATGTATATCTATCCTTCTTTCTCCGGTAGCTTTGTATTCTCCGAGTTGCTGAAGTTGGGTGACAAACTTCCTTATGGTAAAGTGCGTATGTCATGGGCGCAAGTTGGTAGTGATACCGATCCATATCAGCTCGGATTGGTGTATACCAAGTCTAAGTTTGCTTATCCCGGTTATACTATTGGTTATATCAGTAACGGTACTATCCCCAATAAGGATTTGAAACCTACCAAGACCAATTCATTCGAAATGGGTCTGGAACTGAAATTCTTGAAGAACCGTATCGGCTTGGACTTCACTTATTACAGCCAGCTTAGCAAGAATCAGATTATGGGTATGGCCAGCTCCTCGACTTCCGGCTACGGCTATCGTTTGATTAATGCGGGTGAAATTGAGAATAAAGGTGTGGAAATAGCTTTGAACACTCGTCCGATTCAAACGAAAGACTTCTCTTGGGATTTGAATTTCAACTTCTCGAAGAATAGTAATAAGGTGAAGAAACTGGTGGACGACATGGATATGTTTGAACTGGAAAAGGCTACATGGCTTGACGTACAAGTGGCTGCCAAGGTAGGTGAGAATTTCGGCTCTATCGTAGGTCCCGACTTCCAGCGTAACGAAAATGGTGATATTCTTATCGATCCCTCAACCGGATTGCCTATGTACGACAAGAGCAACCATGTGCTGGGAAATGCATCTTGGGACTGGACCGGCGGTGTTTATACCAACTTCTCCTACAAGAATATTTCACTTTCTGCCGTGTTTGATGTGAAGGTAGGTGCTGACCTTTATTCTATGTCAGCTCGGGCCGCGCATGAAACAGGCAAGAGCATGGCCACTTTGGAAGGCCGCGAAGCATGGTATAAGTCCGAAGAGGCTCGTCAGGCAGCAGGCTATGCCAAGGATTCTCCTGACTGGATACCGACCGGTGGTTTCATTGCTCCGGGTGTGATTGACAATGGTGACGGCACCTATCGTGAAAACGACATTATAATTAATCCAGAAAAGTACTGGATGAATGTTTGCCGCAATGCGCCTTCTATGTTCATCTATGATAACTCTTATGTAAAGTGCCGCGAAATCACGCTGAGCTACACCTTACCTAAAACCTGGTTGAAGAATGTAATAGACGGACTGACAGTATCGTTTGTAGCCCGTAATCCGTTCATTGTCTGGAAAAATATTCCAAACATTGACCCGGACTCCAACTACAACAATACCACCGGTATGGGTATGGAGTATGGTTCACTGCCTTCACGCAAGAGCTACGGCTTCAATATTAATGTAAAATTCTAAGAGACCCCATACAATTTATCCAATACATTATTAAAAAAGATATATACAATGAGACACTATAAATCATATATCACAATGGCGTTGGCAGCATGTACTTTGTCTTTTGCTTCTTGCAGCGATGAGTACATGGAGAACATGAATACCGATCCCTCAAAGGCTGCAACCATTGACCCCAACGCACAGCTCACGACTGCCCAACTCCATACTTATGGTGACCTGGAGGTGAGTGAAACTTACCGTAGCTACATTTATGCCTTTAATCAGCAACTGATGGGCTGCTGGAATACTACGAATTATGGTGGCCGCCATACACTTGACCTTAACGAGATGGGGCATATCTGGCAGAACTACTATTTGAAAAATATCAAGGACCTTACCGATGCGCAGGCACGCACTACGGATGATGACGAGAAGGTGAACATCAATGCGGCTGTCCGCATCTATCGTGTCTATCTCATGTCTCATCTTACTGATATTTATGGTGATGTACCTTACTTTGAAGCGGGAAAAGGCTTTATTGATGGTAAGTTCACGCCTAGATATGACACGCAAGAAGAGATATACAATGACTTTTTTGCGGAACTCGACGCTGCCGTAACAGCTTTTGATGGTACCAAGGACCGCATCACCGGAGATGTCATTTATAACGGTGATATAAACAAATGGAAGAAGTTTGCCAATTCACTCCGCCTGCGTTATGCTATGCGTATCTCGGATGCCAACCCACAGAAGGCCCAGGAAGAGTTTGAAAAAGCTTTGGCTGCAGATGGTGGTATCATTGTCTCTGGTGCTGATGACGCACTGATTCCTTATTTGGATATTGCTTTTGACTTTGGTGGCGAAAGCTATTCCGACTATCGTCGCAACGCTTTGTCACAACGTCTGTATGGTAACGACCCTCGCAATAACCCCAGTTTTATCTGCTCTACTTTTTATAATCAGCTGTTCAATACTGGTGACCCTCGTTTCCTTGCTATCATACGATTCTACTTTGACCAGATAATGAGCACAACCAGTACCGAAGGCCGCATTGATATCACTGAAGAGGTATTGGCTAAAAATATGGCGCATCCGCGCGATCCAGGTGCATTCTTCTATGAACCTTGGCCCGAAGCGTACGAGAGCGACCTTATAAAAGAATTGCAGGAAAGCAATCCTGCCATTGAAAAGATTTCCATGGATACAGAAACGGAACCCAAGTTGGCAAGTAACTTTCTTGAGGGTGAAAACCCGGGAGTGGTTATAACCTCGGCCGAAGTGGACTTCCTGCTGGCAGAAGCTGCTCTGAAAGGATGGAATGTGGCTGGCTCCGTAGAAGAGCATTATAGAAAAGGTGTACGTGCGGCTATGGACTTCTTGACGGACAATTACGGATGTGATAAAGTAACTGATGAAGAGTTCGACAACTATATGGTCAATAACATCATTGGTTACACGGTAGAGCAGAAAAAGGCATCTATCAATACGCAGGCATGGATTCTGCATTTCACCAATCCGTTGGAGTGTTGGGCTAATTTGCGCCGTTCCAACTACCCACAGCTAAAGTCTCCTGCAGAGTATGGCTTCAGCCAGGTTCTTACTGGGGGAGCAGCTATCCCGGTCCGTCTGTGCTATCCTGTGCTGGAATCTTCATACAATAAGAAAAACTATGAGGAAGCGCTGGAGCGTATGGGAGGTAATAATAGCTGGAATACCCCTGTGTGGTGGGATAAAAATAATGTTCAATAATTTCTGTTCAACATCAAATTAACTATCAATATGAAAAAGATATATGTTATGCTGTTTGCCATATTGGCATTCAACGCCTTCTTGACAAGCTGCAGCGACGAAGAGCCGTTCTCTACGGCTACGCCCAATGATGAGCCTCGTATACTCGACCCTACCTTTCCGGATCGGGTCAATGGAAATTTGGCCACATTTGCCAATTTCAGTCGTGACGGCAAATTTTCGATGAAACTCACGGTGACTCCCGCGGACTATACTACCGTAACCTGGTTTGTGGATGGAGAAGAAGTGGCTATCGGTACTGAAATAGAAAAGGAATTTATGGCAGGAACTTATCACCTTAAAATAACAGCTACCACCACTGTTGGGAAATCCACTTACCGTGAGGGGCTTATCCAGGTAAATCCTTTAGTGGATGACCCCAGTGCCACTGAAGTGGCATTCGAACGTATTGTGGCTCCCGGTAATAAAGCTTGTCTTTACGGCGATAACCTGGATAAAGTGGAAAGCATTCTTATTGGTGGGATGGCTGCCACGGATATTACTTATGTGGAGTCGGAAGATGGCAATTATGTGGAATATACTGTGCCTGCCGGCTTGTCGGAGGGAGACTACCGGGCTATTTTTATCGATGCCGAAGGAAATGAATATGGCGCCAATAAAGTGAAAGTGACTAAAGGGGCTATGATTACAATGGGAGCCAACCGTGCTACCGTTGGTACGGCATGGATAATGACCGGTATTAATCTTGATGCTGTTGCCTCGGTTGCGGTAGCTGATGTGGAGGTAGTGGAATTTGCAGAGCAAACTACCACTTCTCTCACGCTGATTTGCCCGGAACTGGCAGAAGGGGAATATACAGTGACTGGTAAGACCAAGACTGGTGAGAGTATACAGTTCTATGCCAATGGTGAAGTTACTACAGAACAGAAAGTTACTATCTCTTCTGAGAAAGCCCTATGGGAAGGCCATCATTATGTGTCTTGGGACAAAGCGGACGGTGATCCGAACAAATCGTTCAACCTAATTCCTCAAGAAGTGATGACTGCCCTTAAGCCGGGAACTATTTTGCGGGTGTATTATTCGATAGAGCCTACAGCAGAATATCATCAGATGCAACTTGCTACCGGTTGGTGGACAGGGCTGATGGATAAGATAGAATTCAGTGAAGATGGTGTTTACGAACTGATTATCACCCAAGAGGTTATTGACAAGATAAATGCTGAGGCCGGATTCCTTTGTGTGGGACACGGTTACTATGTTGACTTGGTAACAGTTCAATAATTTCTAATAAAGAGTGAAAAAATGCATACTTACATTTTACGATTTTTTCTGCTGTTTGCTGCATCTGCCACAAATCTTAGTGCACAGATACCCATATATCAAAATCCTGATATGCCTATCGAAGTGCGCGTTGAGGATGCGTTAAGCCGTATGACACTTGAAGAAAAGGTGGCACTTTGCCATGCGCAGAGCAAGTTCTCATCGGCAGGGGTGCCCCGTTTGGGTATTCCAGAGTTGTGGATGAGTGATGGACCTCATGGAGTTCGCCATGAGTTTGAATGGAATACTTGGAATTATGCGGGTTGGACCAACGACTCTATTACGGCTTTTCCTGCTCTTACGGCTCTTGCCGCCACTTGGAATCCGGATATGGCTGCACGCTATGGCAAGGCTATTGGCGAGGAGGCACGTTATCGTAAGAAAGACGTATTGTTAGGTCCCGGTGTCAATATCTACCGTACTCCCCTTAATGGGCGTAACTTTGAGTATATGGGTGAAGACCCTTATCTTGCCGGTGTGATGGCGGTTCCTTATGTCAAGGAATTGCAAAAGAACGGTGTTGCTGCTTGTGTGAAGCATTTTGCATTGAACAACCAGGAGCTGTGGCGTGGTACCGTTGACGTTGAAGTGAGTGACCGTGCTCTTTACGAAATCTATTTGCCTGCTTTCAAGCAGGCAATAGTGGAAGGGGGGGCATGGAGCGTCATGGGAGCTTATAACAAGTATCGTGGCCAGCATTGTTGCCATAATGCCCGTCTGCTCAATGATATTCTACGTGATGAATGGGGTTTTGACGGTTGTGTCATTACGGATTGGGGAGGAGCTCACGACACCAAAGAGGCTGCTCTTAATGGTCTTGACATTGAAATGGGGTCTTATACCAACGGTTTGACTTCGGATAATAGCTTGGGGTATAATCTCTATTATTTGGCAGACCCCTATCTGGAGATGTTGAAGAAGGGGGAATTGCCGATGGCGTCAGTGGATGCGAAAGCGAGAAATATACTGCGTCTGATTTTCCGGACTTCATTGAATCAGAATAAGCCGTATGGCTCACTCTGTACCAAAGAACATTATGATGTGGCTAAAGTAATAGGTGACGAGTCCATCGTACTGTTGCGGAACAATGGCATTCTTCCATTACAAGCTGATAAGTATAATCGGATATTGGTGGTTGGTGACAATGCTGTCCGTAGACTTACGGATGGTGGCGGTTCGTCGGAATTGAAACCAAAAGATATGATTTCTCCACTTGATGCACTGCGTGCCCTATATGGTGATAAGATAGAATACACCCAGGGTTATGCATGTGGCCGTCCCTTTTTTGGATATGAGGAGGAAATGCAACAGACGGTGATAGACTCTTTGCGTGTTGAGGCTGTGGCAAAGGCACGGCAGGCAGATGTTGTTATCTATGTGGGAGGTTTGAATAAAAATGCTTTTCAGGATTGTGAATCTACTGACCGTAAGTCGTATAATTTACCTTTTTCTCAAAATGAATTGATAGAAGAGCTTGTTGCTGTCAATCCAAATCTTGTGATAGCCAATATCAGTGGCAATGCTTATGCTATGCCGTGGTTGAAGAAAGTGCCTGCAATCCTGCATATTTCTTATTTGGGGACCATGGGAGGAGCGTCGATTGCAGATGTTATCAGTGGTAAAGTGAATCCATCGGGTAAACTGCCTTATTCTTTCCCGGTGAAGTTAAGCGATTGTTCGGCGCACTCTTTTGGTGAAGGGGCTTATCCAGGTATCGATACTGGCAAGGAAGATGTGTCTTTGACGGATTATCAGCGCAATGTCGGTGTCAACCCTAAAGAAGAGTATAAAGATGATATTTTAGTAGGTTATCGTTGGCACGATACAAAGAAGATTCCGGCTCTTTTTAGTTTTGGCCATGGATTGAGTTATACTTCTTTCAAATACGGCAAGTCTCGGCTGTCATCGAAGACGATGGATGAAAAAGGAAGTATCAAGGTGACAGTACCCTTGACTAATACGGGTACGAGGATTGGTAAAGAAGTGGTACAACTTTATCTTGGAGATCCGGTGTGTAGTGTTATCCGTCCATTGAAAGAGTTGAAGCATTTTACAAAAGTAGAGGTCGAACCTGATGAAACTGTTCAAGTGGAATTTGTTATCACTCCTGATGATTTGAAGTTTTTTGATGAGGCAAGCCATCGATGGGTAGCTGAATCGGGAGTGTTCAATGTGTATGTCGGGACTTCATCTGCAGATATTCGTTGCATGCACTCCTTTAAATATATATGTGATTGACGTAATAATTCAATGGCAATTAAACATATATGTGAAGAAAACGTACTGCCTTTTAGGCAGTACGTTGCATAATGAATCATTCTTTTGAAGCTTGAAATTTAATCAATATCCATTATCTTTGTATATTTGGATAGATAATTGCTAATATAAAACCATGATGAAACAGAAACTTCTTTGCCTTTTGCCATTCTTCCTATTGTCGGGATGTGGACAGGCTACTTACAAGAATGCATCTCTGCCGGCAGAAGAGCGTGCCGGACTTTTGCTGAAGGAACTGACGCTCGAAGAGAAGGTGTCCTTGATGATGGACAGCTCCAAACCAGTGGAACGTCTGGGCATCAAGCCCTATAACTGGTGGAATGAAGCGTTGCATGGAGTGGCGCGTGCCGGGCTGGCCACAGTGTTTCCCCAACCGATTGGTATGGCGGCATCCTTCTCGCCGGAGACTGTATACGAGGTATTTACTGCTGTTTCTGATGAGGCCCGTGCCAAGAATGCCTACTATACATCCCAGGAAAGCCATGAACGCTATCAAGGATTGACGATGTGGACGCCTACAGTGAATATCTATCGCGACCCCCGCTGGGGAAGGGGTATAGAGACTTATGGGGAAGACCCTTATCTGACCAGCCGTATGGGAGTGATGGTTGTAAAGGGGTTGCAGGGTACGAACGATGGAAAATATGACAAGCTGCATGCTTGTGCCAAGCACTTTGCCGTACACTCAGGTCCGGAATGGAACCGCCATGAGTTTAATGCGGAAAATATCAAGCCCCGTGATTTGTATGAAACTTATCTTCCTCCTTTCGAAGCTTTGGTGAAAGAAGGAAAAGTGAAGGAGGTGATGTGTGCCTACAACCGTTTTGAGGGCGATCCTTGTTGCGGTAGCGACCGCCTGCTGATGCAGATTTTGCGCGATGAGTGGGGATTTGACGGTATTGTCCTTTCGGACTGTGGAGCTATTGCTGATTTTTACAGAGATTATGGTCATAAGACGCATCCTGATGCAGAGTCCGCTTCGGCGGCTGCGGTGCTGAGTGGGACTGACTTGGAATGCGGTTCGAGTTACGAGGCCCTGGTAGAAGCGGTGAAGCAGGGAAAGATTGATGAAAAAGCAGTGGATGTAGCAGTCAAGCGCCTTTTGACGGCCCGCTTTGCCTTGGGTGAAATGGACGAGCCGGAGAAGGTGTCCTGGACCGGCATTCCTTTTTCTGTGGTGGCTTCTGCCGGACACGATTCTCTGGCGCTCGACATGGCGCGCAAGTCAATGACACTGCTTATGAACAAGGATAATACCTTGCCGTTGAAGCGTGGAGGTCTGACTATAGCCGTGATGGGTCCGAATGCCAATGATTCTGTGATGCAATGGGGAAATTATAACGGTATGCCTCCGCACACAGTTACCATTCTGGACGGAATTAGAAAAGCTTTGGGGAGTGATGACCGGCTTATTTATGAACAAGGCTGCGGATGGGTGGAGAGAGCTCAGATACAGAGCGTCTTCAACCGTTGCAAGACTGCCGACGGGAAACCCGGATTCAGTGCACGCTACTGGAATAACGTGACTCGTGACGGTGAGCCAGTCACTACTGCCCAAGTGACCACTCCTTTCCATTTCTGTACATCCGGTGCCACGGTTTTTGCTCCGGGTGTGAACCTTACCGACTTCTCGGCTACCTACAACAGCGTATTCACTCCCGACCAGTCGGGAGAGGTGGTCTTTGACATCTATGCTTATGGCTCAGGGAGATTGCGGATAAATGGGGAGGAAGTGAGAGGATTCTCCAATCAGCACGGTGGGCAGAAGAGTGCTTATACTTTGCAGGTACAAGCAGGAAAAACGTATGACGTTGAATTGGATTTTGAATATTTCCGTAGCGATGCACTGCTGAACTTCGACCTTGGATTTAAGAATGAAGTGGATGTGAGGAAATCTGTGGAGCGTGTAAAGGATGCTGATATCGTGGTCTTTGTGGGAGGAGTCTCTCCGAACCTCGAAGGCGAGGAGATGGGTGTTGAGCTTCCCGGATTCAGAGGAGGTGACCGTACCGATATCGAGTTGCCTGCTGTCCAACGGGAACTGATTGCCGCCTTGCACCGTGCCGGCAAAAAGGTGGTGTTGGTGAACTGTTCGGGTTCTCCCATCGGTCTGGAGCCGGAAACCGGGAGGTGTGGAGCCATTCTGCAGGCATGGTATCCCGGTCAGGCAGGCGGTACGGCTGTAGCCGAAGTATTGTTCGGCGATTACAATCCGGCAGGACGCTTGCCAGTGACCTTCTACCGCAATGTGTCTCAGCTCCCGGATTTTGAGGATTATAACATGACCGGCCGGACTTACCGTTACATGACCCAGGAACCGCTTTTTCCCTTCGGTCATGGATTGAGCTATACCTCTTTCAGCTATGGTGCTGTGGTGCTTGGTTCGGATAATATAAAGTCCGGTGAGAAATTGAGATTGAGTGTCCCCGTAACCAATACCGGCAAATGTGACGGTGAAGAGGTTGTGCAGGTCTATTTGAAGAAAAACGATGATGTAGAAGGACCGAGCAAGGCATTGCGTGCTTTCAAGCGGGTACATATCCCAGCAGGAAAGACGGTCGATGTAGAGTTTGATTTGGGTGATAAAGAGTTGGTGTGGTGGAATCCGCAAAGCAATACCATGTGCGTTTCCGAAGGCAGTTATGAACTGATGGTGGGCGGTAGCTCGCAAACTGCTGGTTTGCTGCGCCGGTCTTTTGTCATTCAGCCTTGATACATCACTGACAGAGTCAAAAAAAGCTTTCCGCTTGAGGGTGAGTTATGACCCTCAAGCGGAATTTTTATATACTGGGAATACATGTTCTTAATAATCCTTAATACTATATGTTAACTCCCTTGTTTCTTTGTACTTCTCTAATTTTAATTGATATATTTGTGATATCATTATGATATCAATTAAATTTATAGAATATGGAAACAAAAGAGTGTGGTTTCAGTGGTTTCAAGATGAATGGCTTTCTGGCCTTGTTCCTTCATTTGGTAGTGCTTACGGC
>PPYE01643545.1_pt1 | contig 41228 bp, 41 predicted proteins | sample 1559881 | NCBI WGS metagenome assembly PPYE01 (sample SAMN08240022, study PRJNA423297) | Human gut metagenome, whole genome shotgun sequencing project. | reverse complement strand
ACCAAATTAAAATAACGATGGTTCATAGGGTTATCCAATCAAAACCGGAAGGTTAAAACCCTAACTCTAATATACAAGGGTGGGAAACGATGTACTGGATCGCTGTATTCGCATTTTTCTTCATTGTATTAACTGTGAGTCAATTTTTATTAAATAATTTAAAGAAAGCAGGCATTCGAATTCATCGTTGGATTTGGGCTTTTGCTTCCTTTCTAATTATGATTCTTCCAAATGTTTTATTGCCAAATTTATCTGAGCAGGCAAATATCTTCCTGTATGCATTGTGCGCAGTTTTTGCGGTCAATTTTATGATCGAGCAGAGAAAGTATGTGGAAGCGATGAATAGTCGATATCCTACTCAAGCAAAAACGAAATAGAGCTTAAATCAGGCAGTATGCTTTCTGCTTTTCGATTGATTAGAAAAAGATTCTAATGAAAAATAAACCGGAAACAAGTGACAACCGAGTCTTTCGGTTTTGCTTGCTTCCGGTTTTTTGAATTCTTCTCTTAAATCACCGTTTTCTGCAATTCAGTGAAGCTTTCCACCGTTTTGATCTGCTCACTGCCTCGTTCCCAATGGTATTCTTTACAATCGCTGCCTGTTGCTCCCTTGACCATATTCTTAAAATGACCAACCTTATCCATATTATTCAAATGGAATCGTTTGTTGCCCCAGACACCGTAGATATCGTTAGCAGTTCCTGATGCCTGCGGTTGATAATAAATAAACATACCAAATTCATTCCTTTCATTCGTTATTGTGCAGTGTCAATGGCTTCTAATTTATTCGGATTTTGTTTTTTAATGGCATTGTAGGTAGGCACTAACATACTTAGGTAATATTGATACCCACTCGCGGCATAATCTGCTTTTGCGCCGCCGACTCTAAACAAACCTTTACAAAAATCTTCAATCGTACTTTTTCCTTCGACTTTGTAAAGTCCATTTCTAGCAGATAATAAGAAAGTATATGCGTTGAAATAGTCCTCCAAAGTATCAAAATGAACATAGTAGCCGCCTTCATTGGACGGTCGTGCACTTCCTCGGCGCATACGTATTTCTAAATCGGAAGGGACAGTAAAGGGTTCAGATATTCCGCTCCAATTGTTATCAATACTCCCGACAATGGATATGTTGGGATCGCCCCAATGACTTTCGATAAACATTTGAGCGATTAAAAAACTTGGTTTCAACTGATATTTTTTGGAATGTTGAATAATCCGTTTAATATTCTGTTCAGAAATAGATTTACCTGCGTTTACTAGTGAACCTAAGTTGTATTCTGCTGACATTGTCATCACCTCTTTATTATTATAGTGGGATAGAGGTACGGTTTTGTTGCCGGAAAAAGGACATTAAAAAGAAGAAAATAGAAGAAAAGCAGACAAGGCAACTGACTTAAAAATCTTCCCATGAACAATAAAGGGCAAGAAAATCTGATCGTCGATTTTCTTGCCTTTTTTCACAAGTTTAGTTTAATTTACTCTGCGATGTGTACGAGATATCCGCTTCAACGTAAGGATGAATTTTTATTTGAGAACACTGTTTTATTAAGTCACTCCCCACCAAATCCTCGAAACAAATAAACACCCAAAAACGCATTAAACCCCATCGCCGCAATCACACTGAACCGTTCAGGGATACCGAAGTATTGGATTGGCACTACGTTGATACCAATGGCTCCGGTGACCATAAGTAAAAGTGCAGCAGCGGCCCAGATTCCTAATGAACGATAGTGATTACTACGAAAGCTGCCAATCGTAATAGTCAGTAGGGACGTGATCGAAAGGACCACGACTAAGACGGTCACGACGACATGCATGACATCTTGGAAGGTTCCAGCAAAACCACTGTCAGTTAAGGGAAACATGGTATATCCCACTGCGGATAACCACATCATTACCGCAAACAGGTAGATCCCGACGCGTATGGATTTGCTCAATCTCCCTTGAATATAGACGCACACCAGCATGACACACACGACACTGCCGACGCCAGATAGGGAAGAGAGCTGGTTCCATAAAATTCTGGAAGGCGAATTATCTGCGCTTAAGTCACTGACAGCCTGCGCCATCCAGTTGTATCCGGGATAAGCAAGCGGACTGAAAACCAACGCTGCGATGTAGGATAAGAAGCTAACTATGCCAAATAATCCTAGCCATTGAATTAGGTTTCTTTTTTTATCCATGGGCATTCGCTCCTGTTCGATAACATTCATTGAATTGGCGAATATGCTGCTCCAGCATTATCAACGCTTCCGGCTCTCTTTCTGGTTGCCGATCGCAAATCGTCAGCAGCAAATGAATCGGCGCGTAAAATTGCAACGCCATAATCTTAGGATCATTTGGCTGCATGACACCTGCTTGCGTCAGCATCGAAAACAGCATTCCTTGATAAGAAAGCGGATCGTCTGCGTATTGCTTCGTGAACATTGCGGCCAGCTCGCTGTTTTGAAACTGTTCGATCGTCAATAGTTTGCGGAAATTGGCGGCGTAATCATCATGTAAAAAGAAAGCAAAGAGCTTATTGCCAATCTCCACAAGCTTTTCTTCAGACATCGTTTCGAAAACATCCGCATCTGTTTCACCATCGTGTCCATTCATCTGCAACGCCGCCATATTTGTTTCGTAACGAGTATTCATTGCTTGTACAACGGCATCGAATATTTCCTTTTTGTTCTTATAATGCTTATACAAAGACGGTGCCTTAATTCCGACTGCCTGTGCGATTTCTTCGACATTGACCGCATCGTAGCCCTTTTTTGCAAAAAGGTGAGAGGCTTCTGCGATGATTCGTTCTTTTGTAGGAAGGCTGCTCATAGTCTGCACTCCTTTTGGCTAATGTTTATTAGCTTAAGTTTAGCTAATGGTTGTTAGCTTGTCAAACTTCTTTTGAAAGAATGATCGCTTTGTATAATATAGACTAGTTTTTTATTTCTTATTATATAAGGAGTTGATGAAATGGGAAGTTCAGGAAGTTTTATTCAAACAAGCGAAAAACATTCTTATAGGTATTTTTCACCAGCATCATTACTCCTAAACCCAAATTGGATATGAATGAGATAAAATAATCAATTAGCAAACGCTATGGAAGCATGACGCTGAACAAATAATTGCTGAGTTAGGTCACACATCCCAAACGGTGATTGTATTGCTTTATAATCAAATTGTAGAACAAGGAAAGATCCCATTTTCGACTGAATTAGCAGAGAGAAATAGACGTACTTTGAGCATTTAAAAATTATCTAAAGAGTTGCCAATCAGAAGATTAGATACTGACGAAAAAAACAATGAATGGTTCAATGAAGATGAAGCTTTAATTTCACAATAAGTCAAAAAAGCAACGACGCTCTTCTCAAACCAAAAAGGAGAAGAGCGTCGTTTTTATTTTAGATATTCCCTATCTTAAACCCGCCACGTTTATCCTCAAAGGATTTAAGCAGTTCCGCTTTTTTAGGGTCACGTGACTTGTGTTCGTTCTTTTTGACTTTCAAGAGGGTAAGGAAGGCAGCGGAGCGTTCTCTACGCTCTTGAATGGATGTATTCAGTATTTTTTCTGTGTTTATGTCAACCATTGCTTAGTACCTCCTCAAGTATTTTTGAAATAGTTCTAAAAGGCTCCCCATAGGCCTTAATCAAATCAATAATAGATAGATTATCCTCAGGTTCAAGGGTTTCCTTTTCTTCATTATACAATAGAATATCAAAGTTTGGTTCCAATAATACTCCAAAGTAAGGACCAATGTCTTTACTAATTTCTTTATTTAAAGGAAATGCAAGATAATATAAGTTAGTCTTTTCATATTCAGAATAGATGATGTTTTTTTCTTCAAGTTTTTGTTTTATAGCATACTTAATAAATTCCAATGAGGTTCCATCTTGATAAAGTGCAACATACTGATCCAAAATTTCCCGTTCCTCATCGCTCAACTGTTCATTTAGATAATCAAAATCCAGTGCTTCATAATGAAGCTCAAGCAATTCCAATACCCACTTACCATAATCCTTGTAGCCCCAATGCAATAAACCTCTGATTCGATCAATTAGCATATCATTTACATTGCTAAAATTTATTTTAAATCCATCTTGAGTGGTATAAGATAAGGGTTCCTTATAGATACCATCGAAGGGAATATTCGCTACCAATTCGAGGACGATTTCCAATTTTTCATGAATCCAATATTTTGCCTCTTTTTTAAAGCCTAAATCTTCCAGAACCTTCGCCAATTCTTTTTCAGCCGGGGTGATGAAGTCAATATCTTGAGTGTTGTAGCCGCCTCGAGTATAAAATTCGATAGATAATCCGCCAGTCACGATAATTTCTGAACCTGAAATACGCTGGAGATAATCGTTGATAACGGCAGCCATGCGAATATTTCGAATCCCAGAATTTGCTACTTTATCGTCCATGGATTCACTTTCTTGTTGGGTATACATTTCTTCAATTATTTTGGTATATTTTTCTAAACACACATGCTACACCTCGCGATCACCTTTATTATACATTCTAAAAGTCGTTCAGGATATGTTTCCGCAAATTTTATAATCAAGCTAGCCCTAAAAAATAGAAATCCCCTAGTAAACATCGTGAAAAATCGCTAGAGATTACTTAGTTGCTTGACTGCAAACGTGCGGTTCCAGTTGTGTTTTCACCAAACAGTTGATTCAGCAAAATTTTAAGAAGCGCGTTAAAGACATCGTTTCAGACAATTTGATCACTTTGTTTCTAAAAGAAAGGGGTTGCATTTGTTGGTGAGTACGGTTACAATCATTTTGTAATTATTAATTACTTACCAATATACAAAAAAATGTATATTCAATTAGGAGGAGCTATCATGAAAAAAATTGTAGTAGGTGGACAGATTGACAAGCCAGAAGTGAAGGAGCTGGTTGAAAAATTTGGTGATAATCAATACGAAATTGACATCAAAAGTGATTTGGAAGCAGCAATGGCGGTAAAAAATGGACAGGCTGATTATTATGTTGGAGCGTGCAATACAGGAGGCGGCGGTGCGTTAGCCATGGCGTTAGCTTTACTAGGACATGACAATTGTGTAACCGTTTCAATGCCGGGGAAATTGATGCCAGAAGAAGAGATTCGTGAGAATGTTCGTTCTGGAAAACAAGCGTTTGGATTTACAGCGCAACATAAAGAAATAGTGATTCCAATCATTATGGATGAACTTAAAAAACAATAAAAAGACAACGGAGGAAAGAAGATGGATTCGTCAAAAATTATTGAATTAGCTGCAATCGCGTTACTGGGTGGTTTGTGTGCGGTATTAGCGAATAAAGGCATTGCTGTTTTTAATGACGGCCTGCGACCGATCGTACCAGAATTTTTAGAAGGCAAGATCGGGAAAAAAGAAATCGCTGCTACGAGCTTTGCATTAAGCTTTGGTTTGGTTATTGGATTTGGAATACCTGTTTCAATTGGCGCATCAATTCTTTTGGTGCATAGTGTGTTACTAATGACAGACATCATCGGTTCGTGGGCTCCAGAAGGAAAAACCGGTATGATCATTTCTGCTTGTGTTGGTGCAGTATACGGTGTCGGCTTAGTTCTAGGACTTCAAGCAGTGGTTGATCTATTCGCAATGATGCCAATAAACTTTATGGACTCACTTTCTCAAGTAGGCTCTCCAGTCGTCATTGGGTTCAGTATTTTTCCTGCGGTGGCTATCGCAAGTCAGCATGGCTTCAAAAAAGGGGCCATTTCATTTAGTGCGACCTTGTTAACGTTGTTTATTGTAAAAAGATTTGGTACATTTGACTTAGGAAAAGGCGCGACGTTAACGTTAAGCGCTGAAGGGATGTCATTACTTGTTGGCATGATCTTTATGATTGTTTATGCTATTCAAGTAAAAAGTGATGGCAGCAACTCAAATGAAAGCCTCGTCAGCGTTTTTTTAGAACGAGTGAATCGAATTAAGAAAAACTGGATATGGCTTTCTATCACTGGCGGTTTAGTCGCTGCTTCAACAAGCTTGATGATTATCGCAGGAGACCCCATTTCTCTTAGCTTACTTTCAGAAGGAAAAATGAGTGAAGCAGCATTAGCAGCTTTTGCTAGAGGGATCGGCTTCATTCCGTTAGTATTCTCTACAGCAATCGTTACAGGTGTGTATAGTCCTGCCGGTACAACATTTGTATTTGTAGCAGGGATTTTATTACATGGAAATCCTATCGTTGCATTCCTTGTGGGCGCGCTATTGATGTTTGTGGAAGTTCAACTATTAAGCTTAATGGCAAAAGCACTAGATAAATTCCCAGGAATTCGCGAAATGGGGGAGCACATCCGTACAGCCATGAATAAGGTTCTCGAGGTTGCGTTATTAGTTGGCGGGGCCATGGCTTCGGAGCAAATCGCACCAGGAATTGGCTATTTTTGGGTGATTGGCTTGATGCTGCTAAATAGAAAAGCGAAGAAGCCAGTAGTAGAATTAGCTGTTGGACCAATTGCAGCAATCAGTTTAGGTGTAATCGTAAATATTCTGTACCTAGTTGGACTATTTGTTCCCGTTGTTACAAAATAGGAGGAGTCAAAATAGATGTTACTTGATGGAATAACGTACATGCATGAACACACAACAATTGATTTATCACGGTTAAAAAATACTGATGATACCAATTTAAACTGTTTCGATGAAACTGTCTCAGAATACAAAAAAATGTATATTAAAGGCGTGCGTAATATTGTTGATGTGACGAATATGGATATGAGAAGAAATCCGAAATATGTTCAAAAAGTCGCTGATTTATCAGGGATAAATGTCGTGCAAGCGACTGGATTTTATCAGGATAAATTTCTTCCAGAATTCGTAACAGAGGCAACCGTCGATCAGTTGACAGAATTCATGATTAAAGAAATCGAAACGGGAATTGCGGATACATCAATTAAAGCGCAAATCATTGGTGAGATTGGAACAAGTAAAGACACCATGACTGAGCGTGAACGTAAAGTTTTTACTGCTTCAGTGATTGCTCAAAAACATACTGGAGTTCCAATCACTACTCATACCACTTTAGGAACCTATGGGCATGAACAGGTTGAATTTTTCAAAGCGCAAAAGGCAAATTTAGAAAAAATCGTCATTGGACACGTTGATTTAACAGGAAATTTCGATTACATCTTGCATATGCTGGACCAAGGAGTGTATGTTGAATTTGACACAATTGGGAAAGAAAACTACCAACCAGATTTATTACGAGCGACCATGCTAAAAGAAATCGAAAAAAGAGGCTACGACGATAAAGTATTTCTCTCAATGGATATTACACGGAAATCAAATTTGGAGTATCAGGGTGGGATTGGTTATTCCTACTTATTAGATAAGTTTGTCCCATTAGCACTTGAAACAGGTGTTTCTGAACACTTTATCAAAAAAATGCTTCAATATAATCCTCAAACATTTATGAATTAGGAGTGGATCGACACTATGGAAGCATTTCCTTTGAAAAGTTTAACAATCGAAGAAGCGACGAATTTGCAATTTAAATTGGTTGATTCAATTACACATTATTTTTCTGGTGACGAAATTTTGACTCGAGGAGATCTCGGAGTAGTAAAAGAATTAAATCAACCAAGAATGACCAACAAAGTAGAAAAAGTATTAGCTGATTTTTTCAATGCTGAAGCGGCTATGCTAGTACGTGGTTCAGGAACGAATGCGATTAGACTTGCACTACATGCGGTTGTTGGAACAGGAAAAACAATCCTGGTTCATGATGCGCCGGTCTATCCAACCACTCAGGTCTCGATTGATATGCTGGGTATACATTTAGTTTATGCGGATTTCAATGATTTTAATAGTGTGACAGAGGTACTTCGAGAAAACAAAGTTGATGGAATTTTAATTCAAGTAACCCGTCAAAAAATTGACGATTCGTATGATCTGAAAAAATTGATCTCACATATTCGCTCAATGAATAAAAAAATACCGATTGTGACGGATGACAATTACTCAGCTTTGAAAACTGAGGGAATCGGCTCACAATTTGGCGCAACCCTCGCTTGTTTTTCGACCTTCAAGCTGTTAGGGCCTGAAGGGATAGGGTGTATCGTTGGAGCTAGAGGTGCGATCAAACGCTTAAAGCAAGAGAACTACTCAGGCGGCGGTCAGGTTCAAGGCCATGAATCACTAGATGTGTTAAGAGGGATGATTTATGCGCCAGTATCGTTAGCGATTTCAGCCAAGGTTAGTGAAGAAGTCAGCGATAGAATCAATCGCCATGAGATTGAAGGATTGGAAGCGGCATTTATCGTTAACGCGCAATCAAAAGTGATTGTTGTGAAGCTTACCAAACCATATGCTAAAAAAATAATTGAAGCAGCAACAAAATTTGGCGCTTTACCCAATCCAGTAGGCGCAGAATCGAAATATGAGTTTGCACCGCTGGTTTATAGGGTGTCGGGAACGTTTAGAAAGGCTGACCCTGCTGCGGAAGATACAATGATTCGGATCAATCCGAATAGAGCAGGAACCGATACTATTATCAATATTCTAAAAAAGGCCATGGCGAGTATTTAAAGAATGAGGAGTTTCTATGGGAGAAGAATTTTTAAAGAAAAAAGGAATTGTTGTTAACTATTTAGCTTCCGATCTACTACAGAAAAAAAAGGGTGATCGGGTACTGAGTGTGACGGAATATCAAAATAAGTACGCCGTTTCTCGGGGAACCGTACAAAATGCTTGGGCATTTTTGAAGGAAATAAAAGCGATCAAAGTAAAAAGTCACGGACATATGGGAACCTTCATCGAAGAAATTGATTACAGCATTTTGCAAGAATACGCCTTATCAGATACGATTCTTGGAACGATGACTTTGCCTTATTCAAGACTTTACGAAGGACTGGCTACCGGCATTTACGACGTATTCAAGGAAAATAATATTAAGCTGAACCTGGCCTATATTCGAGGTTCGAAGGAAAGAGTCCGTTCTATCGCAAATAAAACGTATCGCTTTGCGGTTGTCTCAAAATTTGCCGCCGAGCAAGCCATTTCCGATGGGGAACCAATAGAAATTAGTCTTAATTTTGGTCGACATTCTTATCTAAGTGAGCACGTCTTGCTTTTTCGAGATAAGAATCAGAAGAAGATTGAAAAGAATATGAAGATAGCCATTGACTATAGCTCAATTGATCAACGATTACTGACAAAAGCGATAATCAAAGATGAACAGGTAGAGTATGTTGAAATGCAAGGACATCAAATTATTGCGGCTCTCCAAATGGGACAAATTGATGCTGGTATCTGGAACTTTGACGAAATACGTGATAAGAATCATCAAGGACTACATTATGTTCCCTTAACTGAAAGTGAGATGGAGAAGGATATGAGCACATCAGTAATCATTACCCAAAAAGATGATTCTTCAATGAAAGCATTCTTCCAAAAAAGCGTAGACAAGAAAAAAATTCTATGCATTCAAAAAGACGTATGTGATGGAAAGCTGATTCCTCAGTACTAATTTTTTTAAATTATTCTCTTTTCCATAAAAACCAAAAAAGGGTAGGTTATATACCATGAAATTTATCCTTCAATAAATAAAAAACGTTCATTCGTAACTAGGGGGAACAGCATGATTCGAGAAAAATTAGCAATATTACTTAGCTCTGAGATTATTGATCAGGAAACACAGGATTATGTCTTGAGTGTTTTAGAGTATCTACTGAAAGAGAACATCATCGAGGAAGAACAACAAGCGGATGTTTTTTTAACGCATCTTGCTATGGCTGATATGCGTAGAAAGAAAAACGAAACCATCAATGATCTAGAGTCTTTCATCCGCGCAGAAATTGAAGCGGATGAAAAATTTCTTCACTCAAAAGAATTATGGCAAGACCTTCAAGAAATGACTTCAAACAAGCACTTTGATGAGACAGAGTTAGACTACTTTTATCTTCACATCATCAATATGCTGAGGGAGGAATAGGATGTTTTTAGATGTCACTGCCCGAAGAAATCCAAACTTGATTGATGCAGCAGTTGAACTTCATCAAAAAGGACTCCTCCTTCCAGATACCTATATCTTGGATCTTGACACAATTGAAGAAAATACATTAAGCCTTGTTAACGATGCAAAAAAACAAGGGATTCAATTATTTTACATGACAAAGCAATTTGGACGGAATCCATATGTTGCGCAAAAAATTCATGATGCAGGGATAGAAAAAGCTGTTGTTGTGGACTTCAAGGAAGCGTTAATCATGATGGAACAAGGGCTGCCACTTGGAAATGTTGGCCATTTAGTACAAATTCCGCAGCGACTTTTAAAAAGGATCATGCTTTATGGGACAGAGTACATGACCATCTATTCGTTGGAAGCGTTGCAGCAAATTATCAGTATTGCCGTAGAGCTGAACATCAAACAAAAAATTTTAGTCAAAGTCATTGAAAAGGACGACCAAATCTACGAGGGACAATTTGGCGGCTTTCACTTAGATGAGTTACCAAGTATCGCTCATTTATCAAATAAAACGGATTTAGTTGAAATTGCTGGTGTAACGTCTTTTCCATGTTTTCTCTTTGATGGTAAAGCGAAATTATTACCAACAAACAATGTTGAGACGATAAAAAAAGCAAAAATGATATTTAAAGAAGCTGGCATTGAAATTACAGAGGTGAATATTCCATCAGCTACTTGTCACGAAACAATTCCTTTAATCAAGGAAATCGGCGGCACACAAGGAGAGCCTGGACACGCATTAACAGGCACAACCCCTCTGCATGCCAAAATGGATTTGCCCGAAAAACCAGCAATGGTATATGTCAGTGAAGTCTCGCATAATTTAGATGGCCAGGCCTATTTTTATGGCGGAGGCTACTATCGAAGAGGCCATTTTAGATCTGCGTTGATTGGAGATGCCCACTCTCTAGTGAGAGATAATGTAAATCCATTCAGTGATGAGAATATTGATTACTATCTTTCAACTCAAAAAGAACACCCGATAGGCTCGACGGTCATCGCGGCATTTCGAACACAAATTTTTGTCACTAGAAGTGATGTAGCAGTAGTATCTGGTATTCAAAAAGGAATAACAAAAATTGAAGGAATTTATGACAGTCTAGGAAATTTGATTAGAAGGTGAAACAATGGGAAGATTTGTCGTAATTGTTTTAGATAGTTTTGGTGTTGGAGCGATGGAAGATGTAAAGGAAGTTCGTCCAAGAGACATCGGAAGTAGCACAGCAGGACATATTATACAAAAGAATGAAGCCATTCATATTCCAACGCTTGAAAAATTGGGGTTAATGAACGCTCTTGGATATGAAATAGGCAACCATAAATTTTCAAAAGAGGCAAACTATGGAACCAGCAATTTAGCCCATCACGGAGCAGACTCCTTTTTGGGACACCAAGAAATCATGGGAACTACCCCTAAAATACCTTTAATCCAACCTTTCAATCAAAAAATTGACGAAATTGAAGAAAACCTTATTAAGCAAGGGTATAAGGTTAGACGTGTAGGAGAAAAAGGCACACAAATTTTAGTGGTTAATGAAGCGGCAACTGTAGGAGATAATCTGGAAACGGACTATGGGCAAGTTTATAATGTATCCGCTTGTTTAGCGTTAATCAGTTTTGAAGAGCTGAAAAAACTGGGACAGGCAGTTCGAGAGGTCGTTCAAGTGTCTCGAGTAATCACTTTCGGAGGACAACAGATCACTTTGGACAATCTATTAAAGGCAAGAAAGGTGAAAAATAATGAGATAGCTGGGGTAGATGCTCCTGAATCGGGAGTTTATGATCACGGCTATCAAGTGGTCCATCTAGGTTATGGCATTGACAAAAATGTACAAACACCAACAATTTTAGATAATGCCGAAATTCCTGTTTCTTTTCTGGGTAAAGTAGCTGATATTATCCAAACGGAGAGTAAACGACTATTTCCAGGGGTGGATTCAGATAAGCTTTTCGATGACTTAATTCAAGAAGTTCAAGGGATAGAACATGGTTTTATCGCGTTGAATATTCAAGAAACAGATTTAGCCGGTCACGCAGAAGATGTCGACAGGTATTCAGACCGACTAGAACTTAGTGATCGACGAATCAAGGAATTAATCCCGTATCTGAATAAAGGGGATATCCTACTTGTTATGGCCGATCACGGAAACGATCCTACAATCGGTCATAGCAACCATACAAGAGAACGGGTTCCATTATTAATTTACAGTCCTGATATTCAAGGGAGATATGTTGGTGAGCGCAAAACCCTCGCTGACGTAGGAGCAACAGTTGCTGATTATTTCAATGTAGGTGCTCCGCAAAATGGAGAATCATTTTTAGCTGATTTAATTTCAAACTAATCAGATATGCTCGATCTACGGTGATACACCAGCTAGATCGGGCTTTTTATGGAGGGATGAGTATGGAAATTCAAAGATTTCAAGAGTATTCACTGAAAACAAGTCTGGCAATGGCAAATTTATTCCAATCAGTGATAACTGTTTATCCTAATTGCATCACAACTATTCATTCAGAAGCTGACTATTATATGGGCGTTAAACAAGTCCCTATGATTCCAGATGCATTTGTCAGTCATTTGGAACAAAATGGTTTTCATCTTCACACGATTGATAAGGCAAGTCACAAAGGAAGAGGCATTGATATAGATTTAAAAAATCCAATTACAGGTCGTTTCATGACAGGCTCATCAAGCGGTACAGCAGTAAATGTTTTCTATGGAATAAATGATCTTGGGGTTGGAACAGATGGTGGAGGCTCGGTACTATCTCCTGCAGCTGCTTTAAATTTAATTGGATATATTCATCCTAATCTCGGATCGGAATGGATAGATTATGTGAAATATTCAAAGACATCAACAGATGGAATCTCTTTTATCCCTTCTATTGGATTTATCAGTAGAGATTTGGATTTAGTCAAACAGGCATCATCATTATTCATAGCTGATAATTTAAAAAAGAAAAAGATAAAGATCGCTGTAGATTCTGAGATTGATAAAAATGAATGGGCTGAGTTTGATGAGTGTATAACTGTAGAAACTACGAATCTCGTCTATAAATATGAAGCGAGTAGAAGCGAACTGATTCATTCGCTAAAGCAGCTTCTTTCCGATTTTGATATTGTCGTTTCAAAAGAAGGACCGATTGATGTTTACGGAATTGGAGAAACACTTTTTGGACATTTTGATAAACAAACTAGGTCAATTCAGATTCAGGGAAAAAAAGGGTTTGTTCGTGTAGTGAACATGTGTAATGCAGTAGGGTTGATCGTCCCTAGTCAAGAACTTGCCACAGGGTATTTGATAATAGGTAGGAAGTACAATTTTATTGAAAAATATATATTTGATTTGGCTGAAAAATTGATAAGCAAGCAAGACTCATTAATTGAAAATTATTTTTTAGATTATCGTTCATATTTTTCCGAAGGCTATACTGTTTAATAATGAAAAATAGAAAACTCCTCCATAAAAATTACCTATTTTGCTATCTTCACTTTTTTTAGTAATGATTTACGTTGGGGGAGGCAAATCAGATTAATGATTTTTTTTAACAGAATTAAGAATAGGATAAGCAGCGTTTTTGACAGAAAAGAGGTCAATTTTGATCCTAAAAAGCTAATAATACACTCATTCCTCACTTAAAATTCTGATACTTTTTAAAATGAAAATGTCTACACGTAATCGTTTTTATATCAGAGAATGCCCTTTTTAAAATAATACAAAATGCGAAGCAAAAGACTAATTAGCTACTAACAGCCAATTAGTCTTTTTGCTGTTTTAGGGATCTCTTATATGGATGATACCAATTATTTATAAACAATTATTTGAATGCTGGTGGTGCCTTCAAAAGTCTTTTTGAAAAGGAAGTAAAAATAACAAATAGCAGAGAAGAGATTTTACGGTTAAAATTGAATATCATCAACTTGTTGATTGGGGTGCTTAAAATTGGGGATGAAAGCGGATACTTTCCGTTGTATATATGACCTATACTATGGGTGAGCTCAAATGATAACGAAGAGAGGGTTGATGATGAAAATTTAGATTACATGAAAGGATGATTGAAGTGGATAAGAGAAGTGAACGGATTTTGAACTATCTGGTATACCATTCTCAAGTCGATAGTCGGACGCTCATGAAGGAGTTCCACATTACTCGCAATCAGTTAAATTACAGCATCAAGAAAATCAATGGCTGGTGTGAAGGATTGAATTTTCCAGAAGTTATGCGAACAAGAAATGGGTTATTTTATCTTTCGCCAGAGTTATTGGCACATTTTAAGCAAGCGAAGGGGACAGAAGCAGCAGCAAATTCTTTTTACACAGAGAATGATCGGTGCAATATCATACTGCTAATCTTATTTTCGAAACCGAGTTATTTGTCTTTGGATCACTTCATGATTGATTTACAGATTAGCAAAAATACGGTTTTGAGATCATTGCGTTATTTGAAAAGGCATCTTCCTAATGAAATTGAGTTAACTTATTCTCGCAGTCATGGATATGATTTGGCAGGCAATGAATGGAATCTGAGAAAACTATTGATTGAGACAGTTAGCTCGCTACGAAAGTTATCCAACGGTGATCAACTGTTAATGAAATTTGCTGAGCCAGTCAGTGATAAGATCGCAATTTTTCATGAGATTTTAGAAGATGCGGAGGAAACACTGAAGGTTAAGTTTTCTGATGAGCAGGTTGAGATACTTCCCTACATTTTGGCAATTATCAACTATCGGATAGCAAATGGAAAAGTAATCCAAGAGTCATTTCAAATTAACAATAGTATGCTGGCAGATACCAAGGAATACGCGGTAGCTAGTGAGATGTTTGATAATTGGAAAGAAATTCCTGATCAAGAAAAATTATTCATCACTTTACAGCTGCTGACTACAAACATCATCTCTGGAGATATTTTGACAGAGGAGCTATCTAAAAATCTATCGTCGATTATCGAGGATTGTTTGACTACTTTTGAAAAGAAGGCTTGTGTAACGTTGAAGGACAAGCAAGATCTTAAAGAAAGAATGATCCTGCATATGAAGCCGGCCTTTTATCGAATGCGATATCACTTGAACTTAAAAATGAAAATTGAAGATATCCAATTTGATCCAAAATATGATGCGTTTAAAGAGCTGATTCGTGAGGCTTTTCAACCTCTTCAAGAGTTTATCGGTGAAAGTATTCCAGATGAAGAATTCTTGTTCATCACGTTATTCATTTTGAGTGCATTGTCTGAAGAACAGAAGGAAAGAGAAAGTTATCATGCTGTTGTAGTTTGCAAGAGCGGCATATTGATCTCTCAAACGTTGAACACTTTCCTGCAAAAGATTTTCCCGGAGTTTACTTTTTTACCTCCTTGTTCATTGAGAGATTTTTCAAAAATTAAAAGCAAAATAGATGTAGTTTTTTCAACTGTTCCAATTAAGGATGTAGAAAAGCTCTTTATTGTAAAACCTATTATGAGTCAATCAGAGTTAAAGATATTGAAAAAGCGTGTATTACGAGAAACAAATGGGGGTGCTCAGGAAGAAGCGGGGCAACTCTTAGAAAAAATAATGACAACTATAGAAGATTTTTCAACTGTTCACGATCGCACAGCCTTAGAAAAGAAGCTTATCGAGCTCTTTCAAACAAGAGATGACTATCCATACGATCAAGAAATAAATCATGAGATCAGTTTGCTGGATGTTTTAACACTCGATGCTGTTCAGATTATTGAACAGGTCGAAGATTATCAAGAAGCGATTCGTTTAGGGAGCCGCCCTCTTTTGAAAAAGGGACAAATTACCTCAAATTACATTCAATCGATGATCGAATCTCATAATATGGATGACTCTTATATTGTTTTGGGAAATGAAGTTGCAATTCCTCACTCTCGCCCAGAAGAAGGAGTTAATGAATTAGCTGTTTCATTGCTGCATGTTAGACAAGGAGTGAACTTTTCAAGAAGTGAGCGCGTTCATTTTGTGTTTATTATTGCTCCAATAAATCAAGAGAGTCACATCAATGCGCTTTTCGAAATTATGAGTATTGCTGAGGATGAACATAGGCTGCGGTATATGCGAACCTGCAGTACACCTCAAGAATTATTAAACAGTTTAAAACTAGGTGAAGGTGAGGAAGACAAATGAATGTTAATGATTTGATTAGAGAAGACCTAGTAATTTTCTCTAACGCCAAAACGAAAACAGAAGCAATAAGCGAATTAGCAGATGTATTGTATGGGAACAATAAAGTAAAAGAGTCCTACAAAAAAGCTGTATTAGAAAGGGAGGCAGCCTTCCCGACTGGTTTGGAGACTGAACATTTTGGAATCGCAATTCCTCATACGGATAGCATTCATGTCAAAGAGCCAGCAGTTTCCATCGCTCTTCTAGAAAACAAGCTCCCTTTTATTCAGATGGGTAGTAGCGATGAGGATGTACAGGTTGAAGTGATTTTCATGTTAGCGTTAAAAAAAGCAGAGGATCAATTAGAAGTTTTGCAAGTGTTTGTCGATTTAATTCAAGATGATTCCTTTATGGAGAGGCTAGTAACTAGTAAAAATGCAAAGGAAATTATCCAAACAATCCATGAATTTTCTGAACAAATGACTTAGGAGTGAGAAAAATGTTAGCACCCATTCTTGATCGTGTTTTGTACTTCAATCTTGGTTCTCTTGGTAGATCGATCGTAGATGTGATCCAAAATAACCAGTGGCTCTTCCTTACCATGTTTTTACTTTACGGAGGAATCATTTTGTACGCCAAACTGATCTGGTCGCGCTATTTGCCGCAAAAAATGTACAGCTATCTGAAAAACACTGAGAAGAAAAATCTTTCAATGGAAGAGTTATATGAAGGCTGGTTAAGGTATCGCAAAAAATTGCCGCAGTATATTTTAGTTCCAACACACAATGAATTTTGGGTAAAACCAGCGGCAAAGATGACTGGTACTGAACAAAAGCTATTTTACAATTCTGATAGAAAAAAGCTGAATGAAAAGGATTGCTTTATATTGATTGCTGAAAAACTATAACGATAAACAAACTTGGAGGAATTTACTATGGAAAGAAAAAGAATCTACGTATGCTGCGGATCAGGGATTGCGACATCAACTGTTATCTCAAAAAAAGTGAAAGAAGCCGTTGAAGCAAACAAAATCCCTTACACCTTGGAACAGTGTACGGTTCAACAAATCTCATCAAAAGTTGCAACCTTAAAACCTGACTTAATTGTTAGTTCTGCACAAATACCAACCGATGTAAAAGGTGTTCCGGTGGTTATGGGCCGCGCATTTTTAACAGGGATAAAAAAACAAGAAACGATCGATCAAATTATTTCTATTTTGAAACAATAATCTATCCAAAAAAGGAGGAAAAAAGATGAATGCTATTTTTGATTTTTTTCAATACATCGTCAACTTAGGAGTCAGTGTGATGATGCCGCTCATCATTACAGTACTTGGGTTAATCTTTGGTAATAAATTTTCCGCGTCTTTTAAATCAGGCTTAACAGTTGGGGTAGGGTTTGTCGGGTTAAATGTCATTGCTACACTGATGACAACGGCTATCAGTCCTGTGACGAAGGCGTTGGTCGAAAACTACAACTTCCACCTTGTAGCTACTGATATTGGCTGGGGTGTAGGTTCGTCTCTAGCTTGGGGTACACAGATTGTTCCCTTTGTTTTTATTACAGTTAATGCCACAAATGTTGTAATGATCTTATTGAATTGGACCAAGACAATGGATGTAGATATTTGGAATTTTTGGCATTCAATGATGATTGCAGGAGCTCTTTATTTAACAACTAAGAGTATGATTCTTGCTTTGCTTAGTGCTGTGATCAATATGGCTATTGTCTTTAAAATTGCTGACTGGACTCAAAATGATTTAGATGAGGTATTAGGGCTGGAGGGAATCTCATTCCCTCAGATTCAATCTAGTGGTTGGGCATTAATTGGGTACCCATTAAACTGGTTGTTTGATCGAATCCCTGGGGTAAAGAATATTTCATGGACACCAGAAAAGGTTCAAAGCAAGTTAGGGATTTTTGGCGAACCTATGCTGATTGGCTTGTTTGTAGGCGGTATCTTAGCTGCTGCAGCAAGAATGCCGTTAGATCAAAATTTTACAAACAGCGGTGACGATCGCTGCAAGCTTAGTATTGATGCCGCGAATGGTGGCCTTATTGATGGATGGCTTAACCTTGATTTCTGAATCAGCACAAGAATGGATGCAAAAAAGATTTGAAGGCCGCGAATTATATATTGGATTGGATTCAGCATTGGGGATTGGTCACCCATACGTTTTGACGACTGGACTATTGATGATTCCTGTTGCCCTTATTTTGGCATTCATTTTACCAGGAAACAAGGTCTTGCCTTTAGCAGATTTGACAGCGTTACCATATTTTATGATATTCGCCATTGTACCTTCAAAAGGTAATTTGTTCCGAGGACTGATTACAGGAGTGATTTTCACAGCAATTATCTTGTACTGCGCAACATATGCTGCTCCGATCGTTACCCAACTTGCAGCTCAGGTAGGCTATCAATTGCCTGCAGATACTGAGATGGTCACTTCATTGGCAGTAGGTTCGCAATGGTATACATGGATTATTTATGCATTATTCAAGGCAATCGGTGGCATTTTCTAAGCATCCTTGTCTAATAAAAACTTAGTTTAATTGGAGGAATTTTATATGAAAGCAGCACTTATGTATGGAGCAAATGATATTCGAATTGAGGATATTGAGAAACCCGAATACGATGCGGAAGGATTATTACTTAAAGTAGAGGTCATTGGACTCTGTGGTTCTGATATTCGCAATTTGACAACGGACTCAAGAAAAGGGGACTATCCACATATTTATGGTCATGAAGTGGTTGGAACAGTTGCTGAAGTGGGGGAGAAATGTACCAAATTTGCCGTTGGCGACAGATTGTACGTCTATCCAGCAGTTCCTTGCTTAGAGTGTGAATATTGTCGAGCGGGTAACAGTCACAGCTGCAAGAATTTGAAGGCCTATGACAGAATTCAAGGCGGGTTTGCACAATACATGGCTGTTCCATCATGGGGCGTAAAGGGGCCAAACATTTATAAAATTCCAGATGATGTTCCCTTTGAGACAGCGGTCATGGCCGAACCACTTTCTTCTGTCTACGCTTGTTTGGATAATGTGAATGTTCAAATTGGTCAGACAATTGTAATTGTGGGCGCAGGACCAATTGGATGTCTCCAAGCAGAGCTTGCTAAGATTCGCGGAGCAAATAAAGTTATCATGGTTGAAATTAACGATCAACGTTTAACAGAATCCAAAGAATTTGGCGTGGACCATACGATCAATAGTTTAAAGGTTGATGCGGTTGAGGAAGTGAAGAAGCTTACTAACGGACAAGGAGCACATGTCGTTATTTCAGCTAATCCTTCTACTAAAGCACAGACGCAAGCAGTTTATATGGTGCGGCCAAATGGGACATTAGTCTTTTTTGGAGGTGTTCCAAAGGGTGAGCTGACACCTATCGACACAAACTTTCTTCATTACAATAGTATCTGGGTTTATGGTCATTACGGGTCAAATACGATCCAAGTAAAAGAAGCCTTTGAAACGATCATTTCCGGAAGAATTGATGCTACACGATATATCTCGGAGATCATGCCTTTAGACAATCTGTATGATGCAATCCAGCTAATGAAGAGCGGAAAGGCAAACAAAGTATTGATTAAGCCTTGGATGAATTAAGCAAAGGTCACTACACGTTGAATCAATAAGTATAAAAAAGTTCAATTGGAGGAAACAGCTTTGGAAAATATCATGCAATTTAGACCTATTCAAGAAATGATTGAGGTAACATCGAATCTTTATCGTTTAGGATGGGATGAAAGAAATGGTGGGAATATCACCTATCTAGTAGATGAAGCAGAAGTTCAAAAATATATCGATACAACAAAGGTAATTAGAAATATTCCGATGAGCTTTGATGGAAAAGAATTAGTTGGGAAATATTTCTTGGTTACTGGTTCAGGGAAATATTTCAAAAATGTTCAATCTGATCCTGAGAACAATTTAGGGATCTTACGGGTAGCTGAAGATGCTCATAGTGTGGATCTTTTATGGGGATATAGTGATGGAGGATTGCCAACGAGCGAATTACCAGCTCATTTTATGAGCCATATTGCTCGACTAGCAGTTGATCCTGAGAATCGAGTAGTCATGCATTGTCATGCGACACATTTGCTTGCGATGACATTCTCACATGAGATAACTTCTAAAGCGATTACTCGGACGTTATGGGAAATGTGTACCGAGTGCCTCGTTGTTTTTCCTGAAGGAATCAAAGTCTTGCCTTGGTTAGTTCCTGGATCAAATGAGATTGGGGAAGCAACTGCAAAAGCGATGAAGGACTTCCGTTTAGTGTTATGGTCCTTCCATGGCGTATACGGTGCCGGAAGAACAATTGATGAAACATTTGGGTTAATTGAGACAGCAGAAAAAGCAGCAGAGGTTTATACCTATGTTCAAGCTCAAGGCGGCATAAAGCAAACGATTACAGATGAAAATTTCAAGGCGCTGGCTAAGCAATTTGGTGTAACCCCAAACAAAGACTTTTTTGAAATGTAAGGAGGAGAAAACATGGCCAATCGAATTATTTTGAATGAAACATCTTATTTTGGAAAAGGCGCAATCCAGCATATAACTGAAGAATTGAATAAGCGGAACTATCAAAAAATTGTGGTCGTCACAGATAAAACTCTGATTGATCACGGTGTTGCAACTAAGGTAATGAATCTGTTAGATGAAGCAGGTGTACATTATGACACTTATGACGGTATTGTTCCAAATCCTACTATTGAAAATGTGAAGGATGGGGTAGATTTTGTTAAGAAATCAAATGCTGAATGTATGATAGCTATCGGCGGCGGTTCACCAATCGATACGGCAAAAGCAATTGGAATCATTATGACAAACCCGGAGTTTTCTGATGTTGTGAGTTTGGAAGGCGTGGCTGATACGAAAAATCCTAGTTTGCCAATTTTTGCAGTCCCAACCACATCAGGAACTGCTGCAGAAGTAACGATAAATTATGTAATCACGGATAAAGAAAACCAACGTAAATTTGTCTGCGTTGACCCCCATGATATTCCGGTCGTAGCTTTTGTAGACAGCGATATGATGATGGGAATGCCAAAAGCTTTATGCGCCGCAACAGGAATGGATGCCATGACTCACGCGATTGAAGGTTATATAACAAAAGGAGCATGGGAAATGACGGACATGCTGCATATCAAAGCTATTGAACTCATTGGTCGTTTCTTGCCGGATTCCGTTGCAGGAGATCAAATTGGTCGAGAAAAAATGGCTCTTGCTCAATATATCGCTGGAATGGGATTCTCAAATGTCGGCTTAGGTTTAGTGCATGGAATGGCTCATCCATTGTCTGCTTGGTACAACATTCCTCATGGTGTTGCGTGTGCTTCATTGCTACCAACAGTTATGCGTTTCAATAAAGATTTCACTGGAGAAAAATACCGTGATATTGCGATAGCTTTAGGAGTTTCGGACGCTGAGAAAATGGATTTGACAAAGGTTCGCAACGCGGCATGTGATGCAATTGATCAGCTAAGCAAAGCAGTCGGAATTCCTAGTACAATCTCAGAGCTTGGGGTAAAAGAAGCAGATTTATCAAAAATCGCCGAAGATGCCTTCAACGATGTTTGCAGTCCCGGTAATCCTCGCGATGCCTCGATTGAAGAGATTATCGAGTTATACAAAAAGCTAATGTAGAAGAATGCCTTATTTGAAGTCACTTAAAAAGATTGCTATTTATAAAAGGAGACGAATCAATTGTTAGTTTCTACAAAGGAAATGCTACAACGAGCAAGAAGGGAAGGCTATGCGGTACCTGCGCCAAATTTCTTTGATTTTCGTTCTGCTTCAGCTTATCTAGAAGTTGCCGAAGCTCTTAATAAACCATTGATTTTGGCTTTTGCACAAGCACATATGGATCAACTTGACTTGGAAGATGCCGCAATGATAGGTCGCTACTTAGCTAAAAAGGCAAGTGTCCCAGTAGCGTTGCATTTAGATCATGGAACAGACGAGACGATAATAAAGCAGGCGATAGATTTAGGATTTACATCAGTTATGATTGACGCTTCTCAAGAGAAAATCGAGGAGAATATTATGAAAACCAAAGCTATTGTAGCGTTTGCCCGTCCAAGAGAAGTGGCTGTGGAGGCAGAGCTGGGGCATGTAGGTGCTGGAGATAATTATGAGGATCATGAGCATTCGGATTCCATCTATACAAAGGCTTCTGAAGTGGAAAGATTTATTGAAATGACCGATGTTGATTCCTTAGCGATTTCTATCGGAACAGCTCACGGTATTTATAAAGGAAAGCCTAAGATCAGCTTTAACACATTACATGATATTTTTTCAAAAACTGCTATCCCATTAGTATTACATGGCGGCTCCTCATCGGGAGAAGAAAATTTGCATCGTTGTGCCACAGAAGGCATAGCTAAGATCAATATATTCACAGATATAGTCGAGGGCGGAATGAAAGCCATCAATAATGGACGACCAATGGAGCTTTTTGAATTAGAAAATCTTCGGAGTCGGGGAATGAAAGCGGTACCGGAAGAATATTATCACCTGCTTGCTACTAAAACTTGGAGATAAGAATATGAAAAAAATTCAAACACCATTTTTTTGTGTGAATCCAAAGGGGTACTTATTTGGATCAGAGCTGCTGGAATTAGCAAAAGCAGCGGATGAGCTTTCAAAACGCTATCAATTGACGGTATTCTTTACAGTTCCATTTACTGAAGCTCACCCAATTATGAGAAATACTGAGAATTTAATTGTTACCGCTCAGCACATGGATGGTATTTCCAAAGGAAAAGGTATGGGACGTATTTTTCCCGAGTCATTAGTTTCAGCCGGTTTCAAAGCGACCTTCTTAAATCATGCAGAACATCCTATGACGTATCATGAATTGGAACAAGCAGTAAGAAGAGCCAAAGAATCAGAGCTATACACGATTGTTTGTGCAAACTCAGTGACTGAAGGAAAAGCAGTGGCTTTACTTGAACCCTCAATCATCGTTTGTGAGCCCACTGATTTGATTGGTACAGGGAAAACAAGTGATTCTAGCTACATGAAAGAATGCAATCTAGCTATCAAAGAAATTTCTCGAAAAACCAAAGTGCTACAGGCAGCTGGAATAAGCACCGCAGCGGATGTAAAGAAGGCACTTGATTCTGGAGCGGATGGAACCGGAGGAACGAGTGGAATCGTTTGTTCAGACTCTCCTAAAGAGACGTTGGCAGAATTGATACAATATGTCGCAAAATATAAGGAGAGCTAATAAATGAAAGTTTTAACAAAAGAGCTTATTTTAGAATCCAATGGACGTCGCGTGACGTATCATAATATTACCGAACAGGTAAAAGCATTTGTTGAAGAAACAGGAGTGAAAAACGGCTTATGCTTAGTTCAGTCACAGCACACAACCTGCTCTGTTATCTTTGAAGAGTTTATGCATGATCTTGATTTTAATGGGGATGACTATCTTCAGGTCGATATGAATGCATTTTTAGATCGTCTGATACCTAGAGAGCTATCTGAAAATATAAATTATCGTTATCCTGGTCCGGCGCATAAGGATTTTCTATTCAGCTTGTCCCATTCAGATCATCCTTCAGATCCAGCAGTATTATTGAATGGAGATGCTCATATTCGTGCCTCTATGTTTGGAGCAAGTGAGACGTTTGCATTAAATGACGGTTTATTGGCTATTGGTGTTGTTGGCTCAATTTACTTTATTGATTTCGATCAAAACCGCATTCGAAAACGTGTATGTCGAATCCAAGTGCTGGGTGAATAATAGACAAAGGCAATAAAAGTGATGCTAATGAATTAATCAATCGGAAATTCTTTTATTTGCGAGGAGACTTTAAATCAGCTGCTTCTTTATTTATAGTATGATACTCACCACTTTCGTTTGGATTCCAATCCGTCATCGATACCTTATAAAAGAATCTTAGCACAAGCCAAAATATAAAACATGGAAATTATGGGTTACTCAAATTTTCTTCATAAATCCAAACTCCGTACAGCTGTATTCTATCTTCTTGGGTGATACCGATATATTGTAACTGGACGATCATTGGTTAGATGATCGAGGCGACAACTGAATACAACTGTCTACCTGACCACGCGCCAGCTGTCGCATCTGGTGATAAAAATGCCCTACTCCTGGCCGAGTAGGGCTTTCGTGTTTCTAACACTCGAAATCTTCACATTTCGCAAAATCATTCTAGCATGAATAATGCATATTTTCCTGGTGCTAAGTTACGATCCATCTTATCAGTAGATAAAATGCTTCTCCATTCTCTCATAAGTATAAACCGTATTCACTTGAAATTAATCGACATTTTGGCGGATCGCTATGAATCTGTTCATAATCGATCTGTGGGATAAAACTTCTTGTTTCTGAAGTAATGGGATTTACGATCGAGTTTTCGCTTCAATTTCTGAATTAACTTTGACCATAATAAAGCTGGGTGTAGCAAGTGAATTCTTGAATTGATATAATCAGAATAATTCTATTGGCTGGGTTTGCTGAATGAGCGGTAACTGATTCTACATGTCGAGAGAAGATCATACGAAGCTGTTCTTTTAAAATAGAGGACTTGAACTATCAAATTGATCGCAATCACCTCCCCAGCCACCAAAAAGCAAGAAAGGATAAGAGGGAAATTATATGGGTGTAAAATTAGAAGAATTGTTAAAGCTTCCTTCATTGAAAGAAGCGAAAGTAGTGAGTGGCGTGACGAATCTGAGTAATACCGTGACTTCTTTATCCTTTCTGGAAGTATCTGACATGTCGTTTTTCAATGAAAAAATTGGTCTGCCAGATGAGTATTACGCAGGGGAACTGGTCATTGGTTCCTTTTTTACGATCAAGGACGATGTTGAAAAGCAATGTGAAGCAATTCGCCGGCTGCATGGACTAGGAGAGCTCGGTATTATCCTGTATTATGTCGGCATTGTTTTAGATGACTTGGCGCAAGAGGTTATCGATGTGGCCGAGGAGCTAGGCTTTGTCATCATAAAAATGCCTGAGAATGATTATTCGTTGAGATACAACGAAGTAATAGTCGAAGTGATGACCGAGCTGCTCAAGCAAAAATCAACGGAAAATATCGTAAATGAAGTATTAGAGAAAACGTCTTCCTTACCAGAGCACCTTAGAAATGTTGAAATGAGTTTAAAATCCCTTTCGGACTTGCTGCGGGCCAACATTATTTTGACGGATGATGAAGGAGAAATAATCAATCAAATAAGATGGCCGAGAAATTCAAAGCTGAAGCTGGCAAACTTTTTATTGAGTGCTGATCGAAATGCCAATGCGCCAATAAAAAAAGAGAATTGTTGGGTATTTTCTAGAGAAATCTTTCATAAGGACAATGGCGTATTGAACGTATATTTAGTCAAGGAGCATGAACCTCTAACGCCATCTGAATGCGAGCAGTCGGTGGAGCTGATTCAAGTCGCATTAAATCTGTGGGGGAAAAAGCATGGCGAAGTGAGTGAGCATGGACTGGTCAAAGCCATCTTGAATGATGAAAGCGAGAAAATGTATCGCTTGGCCAACAAACTGTCCATTGATGTCAAGAGCATCAATTTAATGTGGCTATTTCAACTGAAGGGTCCTGAAAAAGAAAAGGAGATAAAAGCGGAGGTTCTTGACTACGTGACTAAGTATTATCACACAAGTATCGTCCAGCTGGTAGAGGACCAATTAATTGTTCTGCTAGGAAATTATCGATACAACGAGCAGGAGGTAGCTTTGAGTGAAAACTTTTTAGGCAGCAGTCAGTTTGTGATGGAAATTGAGAGTCTGGCGGTTTGTCCCCGTTTGAGAAACACGACAGACGTTCGAAAAAATTATCAATTGATCAACAGCTTAAAGGAAGAACTTTCGACCCTGTTTATCGGTAAAAAGCATTTTACAATCAGCGAAGTGCGCCAAGTTCAGCAAGCAATCGAGTGCGTACGTTCTGGAGAAGTAAAAGTCGATGAAGTATTAAGGAACATCCAACCAATTATTGAGAATACCGAGCAAATGCACACATTATGTACGTTTCTGCTGGATGCTGATGCTGATTATCAAAAATGCGGGGAATATTTATTTATCCATAAAAATACAGTGAAATACAGAATTAAGCGAATCAATGAGCTTTTGGGCTGCGACGTGACGAGAATCTCTGATAGCTATGAATATTCAATTACTTGTCTGGTTCATCGAATCGTTCGTCGTTCGAATACCATTTAATCGAAGAACTTCACAAGAATTCTGCTTGGCTGCCTGCACTATCCAATCTCTGCTGGATGGTGCAGGCAGCCTTATTTGCATTGTAAAAAAACAAAAAATATTCTCATTTATTTTTCATTTAGAAAAAGACATCTGCTTTTGCCTCACGTATAATCGGGATTTATACAAGGGGGGAACGATATGAAAGATAAAAATAAAACACAATCCTGGTACAGCTTAGCATTTATTTGGGGCGGTTCGATGGTCTGTGTCCCGAGTTTATTAATTGGCAGTACCTTAGTATCGGGAATGAGTTTGGGAAAAGCGTTGTTGGTTGGGCTGATCGGATATGCGATTACAGTAGTCATTATGATTCTTCAAGGAACGCAAAGCGTGGATCTGCATAAACCAACTGTTCAAATTGCAAAACAGGTTTTTGGCGAGGTCGGATCGCAACGAATCATTTCCATTATTTTAGCGATTGCTTGCTTAGGATGGTTTGGTATCCAAACAAATGTCGCAGGAGCAGCCTTTGCGAATCTTTTAGGTCTATACGATATTCATATTTCAGTCCCAGTCTCTTCAATAATATGGGGAATCATTATGCTTGTTACAGCAATTTATGGGATTCGTTTGATTCGTCTGATCAACTACATTGCGGTTCCGTATCTTGTCATCGTGTGTCTATATGGCCTATTCGAGGCTCTTTCCTCTGGACAAGGCAACCAACTTTTGCAGGCGTATCAGCCGAAGAGTCAGCTTTCATTCTTTGACGGCTTGGCGGTAACGATCGGCTCATTTGCCTTAGGAGCAGTCATTGCCGGCGATTATTCGCAGTTTTCAGAAAAGCGTTCAGATGTTGTAAAGGCCGCAAGTGCTGGGATTATTCCGGCAGGCGTATTGATGATTGCTGTAGGAGCAATTTTGGCTATCGTCAATAAAACTTCTGATATTAGCAGTGTGTTCATGAACATTGGCTCACCGCTGATCGGAGGGATTGCACTAATCTTGGCTACTTGGAAAACAAACGTCATTAACGCGTTTTCGGGCGGGTTAGCCATTATTAATGTGTTTGGTATTTCAAAAGAAAAAGAAAAAATCGCCGTAGCAATTGCTGGTGGTATCGGAACCTTACTAGCAGTTGTGGGGATTTTAAATTATTTTGTCCCTATTATGTCCATCTTATCAGCGATGGTTCCGGCAGTTGCTGGAGTAATGATCGCCTCTTACTGGGTCGTCCAAAAAGGCGAACCTTCAAATTGGGCACCCGTTTCAGGAGTCAATTGGCTGGGGATCATTTCTTGGTTAATCGGTGCAGTTATTGCAGTAATTCCTGTAGTGCTTGGCTTTTTCCCATCGCTGCCGCAATTTCCTAATCAGCCATTGATTGGAATCATCTTATCCTTTGGCTGCTACCTAGTTGGGAACAAGCTTTTTGTCAAAGAAGAAAATAAAAGAACCATGCATACAAAGGAAATGGAGGAGTAGCAATGCGTTATTTAGATGAAGAAGCAATTGAAAATATTGCTGTTGGAGCAGCGTTCTTAGGAACAGGTGGAGGCGGAGATCCCTATATTGGTAAAATGATGGCCCTATCAGCGATCAAGGAACACGGTCCTGTACGCTTGATTTCTCCAGATGAAGTTCAGGATGACGACTTCTTTATTCCTTCAGCCATGATGGGTGCTCCTTCAGTGTTGATTGAGAAATTTCCAAAAGGTGATGAGTTTCTTCGTGTTTTCCAGAAGCTGAGCCGCTATTTAGGAATCGAAGAAATCGCAGGAACATTTCCAATGGAGGCAGGCGGTGTGAATTCCATGATTCCTATTGTGGTAGCCGCTTCTCAAGGGATTCCGATTGTCGATTGTGATGGAATGGGTCGGGCATTTCCAGAGCTTCAGATGACGACCTTTAATCTAGGAGGAGTCTCCTCAACACCGATGGCCATCACAGATGAAAAAGGAAATATCGGCATTTCAGAAACAATCAGCAACAAATGGACAGAGCGATTGGCCAGAGTACAAACAGTGGAGATGGGAGCCAGTTCATTGATCAGCATTTACCCAGCTACCGGTCGTCAATTAAAAGATCATGGCATTCACGGCATCGTGACTCTTTCAGAGAAAATCGGGGAAGTAATCCGCAGCAATGATTTAGAAGAAGCAACCAAGTTAGAAAAATTGCTTAAATTAATCGATGGTCTAGAGCTGTTCCAAGGAAAAATGATGGATGTCATCCGTAAAGTAGAAGGCGGCTTTAACTTCGGGGAAGCGACTCTGGAAGGCTTGAATCAGGATGCAGGATCGACTATGAAGATCTATTTCCAAAATGAAAACCTGATCGCTGAAAAAGATGGCAGTGTCATCACCATGACGCCCGATCTGATCTGTATGGTTGATTTAGAAACCTTGATGCCCGTAACCACCGAGGCGTTAAAATACGGGAAAAGAATCCGTGTTTTAGCCTTACCTTGTCATGAAAAATGGCAAACCAAAGAAGGCATCAACACCGTTGGGCCGCGCTATTTTGGCTACGATTTAGATTATATTCCGTTGAAGGAGTTAGCGATAAAAGGGGGGCATAAGCATGTATAGAATTGGAATTGACGTAGGCGGGACCAATACGGATGCTGTGATCATTAATGAAAATTTGGAGCTTGTTCATGGCGTCAAGGTTCCTACAAGCGGGGATATTCAAACAGGAATCGAGTCGGCTTTGCATAAGGTCATGGCTGAATCTCAGATTGAAGCAGGCAGTATTAGCCACGCGATGCTTGGCACCACTCAATGTACCAATGCGATCGTTGAACGAAAAAAACTATCGAAGGTCGGCGTGATTCGTCTAGGCTATCCTGCCACTGCTTCCGTTAAACCCTTCACGGCTTGGCCAGAGGACATGATCGAATGTCTCGGAGAAAAATTCGAATTATTGCACGGCGGCTATGAATATGATGGTCAGATTTTGTCGGAAATGGATGAAGACGAAGTTAAGACAGTTTTAGCCAATTGGCAGGGGAAAATTGAATCATTAGCGATTGTCGGAGTCTTTTCTTCGCTGAAAAACGATCAAGAGCTGCTTGTAGAAAAATGGGCAAAAGAAATATTAGGCGAAGCCATTCCGATATCTTGCTCCTCGCAAATCGGTTCTGTCGGCCTGTTGGAAAGAGAAAATGCCACGATTCTAAACGCCGCGTTAGACAAGGTCATGGCGTTAACCAGCAGCGGTTTTGAACGCGCACTGAAAAGTGAAGGGATCAATGATGCTGAGATTTATCTCTGTCAAAATGATGGCACACTAATGTCGATTGAATACGCGAAACGTTTTCCTATTTTAACCATCGCCTGTGGACCGACGAACAGTATTCGCGGAGCTTCTTATTTGGCTAGAATCACAAATGCTATCGTCTTGGATGTTGGAGGAACGACCTCCGATTTAGGTGTACTAGCAGATGGATTTCCGCTAGAATCCTCAATAGCGGTTGATGTCGGGGGAATTCGAACAAATTTCAGAATGCCGGATATCGTTTCCATTGGTCTTGGTGGCGGAAGTATCGTTCGTGAAGTAGGCGATCAGGTGACCGTCGGACCAGACAGTGTTGGTTATAAGATTACTGAAGAAGCACGGGTATTTGGCGGAAAGCAATTGACGACCACTGACATCGCCGTGCGCTTAGGCCTTGCTGATATTGGAGACAAAACACTGGTTGAAGATGTTCCGCTGGAGCTTGCCGAAAAAGCCTATGCGACGATCAAGCAAATGACCGAAGAAGCGATTGATAAAATGAAAACCAGCTCAGGCGATGTGGATTTGATATTAGTTGGCGGAGGCGCAATCATTATTCCGCAAGAACTAGCCGGAGTAGCAAACGTTTATCACAATCCACATGGCGGCGTCGCCAATGCGATCGGAGCATCCATTGCACAAATAAGCGGACAATACGAACAAATCTACATTTATACAAAACTATCAAGAGAAGATAGTATGAACGACGCCAAACAAAAGGCGACCCATCAAGCAAAATTAGCAGGAGCTATCGAAGAAACCATAGAGCTGGTTGAAGTCGAAGAAACTCCATTGGCCTACCACCCAGAAAATGCGACACGACTACGAGTGAAAGTTGTAGGGAAGATGGAATAGTCTATAAATGAAAATAGAGTCGATTTAGAAAAATAAACTTTCTAAATCGGCTCTGTTTTTGTTTAATGACTCTGAAATTTTAAGATATTAAGAACTCTATAATAACTCGTTTTTTATGAATCTTGATTCTAATAATGGTTATCAAGAGCTTTAGCATAATTAGAAAAAAACTGTTCATTTTATTCGTTGGTATGATAAAACAACACAACAATAAAAAATAGAGTAACAACACAGTAGTGAAACTATTTTCACTTTTTGAATATGCGTCCAGATAAATCAAGCTATATTTATTTTGTGTCTTTCCCATGATAAGTTTATAGCAAATATGAAAGGGGTTACAAATATGAAGAAAGTATTGTTTTCTCTGTTATTGTCTACTTTATTCTTAGGATTTGAAACATTTGCTACTGCCTCCGAAGTTGTTCCTGAAAAAGAAGGATATACATTGGATTTCTGTGATGAGTTTAATGGTCCTGCTTTAGATAAAACTAAATGGACAGATCGCTATCTAGAGCATTGGTCGGATAATCCAGAGGATGCTAAAGCAAATTATCGATTTGAAGATGGCGCACTAATTGAATCGGTTACAAAAGATCAGAAACCGTGGGCTCCGACACTTGATAAAGATAATTATGGATACGGGACAAACGGAGTTAAGTCAAGTGCTATTCAGTCCTTTAATAAAAACTGGATTCATAATTTCAGCAATTCAAAAAACTTGATGTCTCCAATTGCTAAAGAAGATGAAATGCTGGGAGATGAAAAAACTGGAGGATATGCTACTAAATATGGTTACTTTGAAATACGCGCCAAGTTAAGCAAATCTTTGGGTGGAGGCCATCAAGCATGGTGGTTAGTTGGAATGCAAAATGATACTAACGACTGGGTTAATTCAAAGGAGACAGGCGAAATTGATATTATTGAAACATTTTTTGATTACAGTAAAAATGTGGTTCGTCCAATTGGAAATAAAGGTGTTTCAGAATCAAATTGGCAAAAGGGACTTTGGCAAGTTTGTACATTCGGATGGAATGATCCATTTTTTTCACCCTCATGGACTGATAGTACAACTGAAACGTTAGGCGGTGGAGCAGCTGTTGTACCTGGTGAAGTAGGGTTAGATAGTTTAACGAATGAGTATCATACTTATGGGGTGGATTGGCAACCAGGCTCGTTAAAATTCTATTTCGATGGAAAATTATTTAGAACAATTAACCAATCTCCTGACTATCCCATGGGAATGATTTTAAATATCTATACAGACTCTGGTTCAGGTAAACACGATGATAATTTCCCAAAAGAGTGGGCAATTGATTATGTACGAGTGTATAAGAAAAATGGTGGCTATGAACTTCCAACGCAATCAATAAAAAATCGTGATACTGATCAATTTATGACATTGGATACAACTAACGATAAAGTTGTTTTAACGGATAAAGAAGATGAGAATTCAAAATGGCAATTGGTACCTAAAGGAGAATACTATCTGATAAAAAATATTCAAAATGGTGAAATTTTGAATATTGAAAATCAAAAGGGGTATATAGAACATAGCGCTTTACAAGAAACCGCTTGGAGTGGTCAATGGAAAATTGAAACGGTTGATGGTTATAAACGTTTTGTAAATCGATGGAAAAACGATCAAGTTATTCATACCGAAAACAATCTTGGATATTTGGAAGTTGGGAAAATACATCCAGGAGCATGGCGTAGTCAATGGTCCTTTGAATAACAATACTCATTTCTGGGATAAAACAGTTTGGAAGCAGTAGTTCTATTAGCATGCTTATAAAAATCTAACTCATAAAGAAAGCTCCTTTCATCTGATAATACCATTATTGGATGAAAGGAGCTTTTGGAAGTCACAGAGAAGATTGATAGTTAAGTGAAATGGGCTATTTAGTATATATTCCAATTAAGTATTCTATTAAGTTCAGAGAATTTCCAAAAAAATAATTTAAATGCTGGTTTTCGTGATCGACACCTGTAGTTCCTCTATCAACAATAAAAGAAAGATCACTTTGCTTTACATAACTAGACTTGTCGGTTGCGGTTATGGCAATAACTTTTCCGCCATAATTTTTACATTCCTTCATTTTGATTAATCCATGTCTATTTTCACCTGATTGAGAGAAAGTAATCAAAGTGTGGGGCGTTTCGTCTGATACTAAACTGATTTCGACTCCCTCGAGATCAATTGCGTATATTTTTTTGAGAAGAAGTTTTCGGTACGTGTAATCTACCAAAAATTGGCAAAAGCCTTCTCCGAAAAGATATATTTTTTTCGAGGAAAATGCAGTTGAAAAACACTCATCGATCGTTTCCCAACTGTGTGAAGAACTAGCAAAGGGGAGATGATCGATTTGTTCGTTAGATTTGACAGAAAACTCTGTTTCTAGGAAAAAAATAAATTCTTTGAAATTTTTGAACCCAGCGCGTTTTGCTAGACGACTAATGGAGGATTGCGAAGTAAAATTCTGCTCTGCCACTTGCTTTATCGCTATTGGTTTCTTTTTCTCAATATTAACAATGATATTCTCGATGATTTTTTCATCATCATCTCTAAGATTACTATTCGGTAGTAATCGGTTAAAATAGTAAATTTTCTTCATAATTACTCTCCTAGTGAAATTACTTTCAATAATCGAAAGAACAACCATCCTTTTTTCAAAGTATTGTATGCGTTCTCTACGAAGATTATACTACACTCATAAAGAAAGCAAATACAATTGTATGAAAGTAATTTCTTTTATGAAAGAGGTAAAGCTATGAAAAAAATAATTATCAATGCCGATGATTTTGGCTACTCGACTGCGGTAAATCTAGGTATTGTTGAAGCTTATAAGAATGGCGTATTAACATCTACCACATTGATGGCAAACATGCCAGGGTGTGACGAAGCTATCGAACTAGCAAAAGAAAATCCAGATCTAGGAGTAGGTGGGCATTTAGTGTTAACCTGCGGTACGCCGATGACAGTAAATAAAACGTTGACCAAAGAAGATGGAGATTTTTTCAATCTAGCAGAATACAAACTTCATCGTAACAGGATGGATGCGGATGAGATTTTCAATGAATGGTGCAGACAGATTGATTACCTGAAGGAAAAGGGGGTTCCGTTAACTCATCTGGATAGTCATCATCATGTGCATACATTTCCTGAAAATCATGAGATTACTAAGAAGATAGCCGAAAAGTACCAATTATGTTTTCGTAATTCATACGGACTTGAGGAAAAACTGTCTCTTCCTTATCAAAAAGGAATCCACGGTTTCTTAGATTTAATGGACTACCCAGAGATTCGGGATCTTAGATTTACAGTGAAGGAACGTCATGCGGAATGTTTTGAGGAAATCCAGTCCGTACTAGATTTAGTTCAGGAAGATGAAATTACAGAATTAATGGTTCACCCAGCGTTTGTGGATGAAACATTGTATTTCAACTCTTCTTTCAATGTCCAACGCGTCAAAGAAGTTACTTTATTATGTGATCCAATGTTTCATGAGATTTTAGAAGAACAAAAAATAGAGCGTTGTCACTTTGGAGATTTTCTTACTCTAGTGAAGTAAAGGAAAGCCTTTGGGGTGAAAGCAAAATAAAAGGAGACATATAAGATGAAAGAAAAATTTATGAGGTCTGCAAGTACTTTTTCTAAAGCAATCATTCAACCAGTCATGTTTATGGCGGTGACGGGGATTATTTTATCTGTTTGCGCGATTCTTAAATTAGACATGATGCCGACTTTTTCAAAAGATATTGGAAATTTTGTTTTCAATATTATGTCTAATGGGATGATCGGACAGCTAAGTGCCATTTTTTGTGTAGGGATAGCGGCAGCGTTGGCCAAGCCTAAATATAAAACAGATGCTGCAATACTTGGGATTATCACGTATCTGGTTTTCTTATACGGGAATAATGCTTGGTTAACAATAACTAATAGATTAGCAAAAGCAGGGGAACAAGGACTGTATGGAACGGGTCAAGGGATGGTATTTGGAATTCAAGTCACAGATATGGGTGTCTTTTTAGGGATTTTGCTAGGCGTTTTTGTTGGATTGATGGTTAATAAATTTGGAGAAATCAAACTTCACAAATACTTGTCTCCATATTCAGGAACAAAATCAGCTTATATTTTGATTGTTTTTGTCACGATTCTATTTTCAATGGGGATTACTTATATTTGGCCAGCAGTGAATTCAGCAGTTGAAGCAATCGTTAAAACCACCACGACTGCGGGTTCTGTAGGATTCTTTTTCTATGGATTTTTGAATCGCTTGTTACTACCGTTGGGATTACATCACTTTTTATGGATGCCGATTTTCTATACACCACTTGGAGGAACTGCAGAAATTGCAGGACATGTTTATAACGGCGCATTCAATATCTGGTTAGCAGAGTTAGGAAATGCTGGCTCTATTACAGCGATGCATCCATCTATCGGCTATTTAGCAAACTTCGGATCAATTTCTTTACCAGTAGGGATTGCTTTTGCCCTTTGGAAAACCGCTCGTATTGAAAATCGAAAAAAAGTTGCGGCTATCCTAATTCCGACAGTGACTACAGCATTTTTAGCAGGTGTAACTGAACCTTTAGAATTCCTATTCTTATTTTTGTCGCCAATTTTATGGTTAGCACATTCAATCGTTTATGGATTAAGCATGCTGATAACGAATTTAGTGGGAATTAATATTCAATTCGATACCGGTATCAATATGATTATCAATAGTTTTGCCTTTCCAAGTCAATTAGGCCATCAATATTTGATTCCAATTGTGTTTGTACTAACTGCTGTGTTGGAATATTTTGTATTTAAGACCTTGATTGTTAAATTAGATATTCCTACTTTGGGAAGAGAAAAGAAAGATACATCAATGGAAGCTATGGTAATTGATGAAAATACAGCATCCACTAGTTCAATTGATAGCGACTCAGAATTTGAACCACAAATTAAAAATATCGTCGCCGGCCTTGGTGGCACGGATAATATTGATAGTATTATCAATTGTTACACAAGACTTCGCGTAGATGTGAAAGATACCGATAAAGTAAATATGCAAATCTTGAAAGAAAAAGTTCAAGCATCCGGAATTGTAGATAAAGGCAAACACATTCAAATAATTATTGGTGTCGGTGTGGAGGAAGAAAGAGAAAAGGTAGAGGCCTATATGGCTCATGAAAAAGCTGCAAAAATATAGGAGAAAAATGGATTAATTGGAGGAAATAAAGATGGGAAACAAATTTGTAATGATCGGTGGAGGTTCAACTCAATCACCTGGAATTTTAGAAGTCCTGCGTAAGCGTGCAGAAGAATTATATTTAACGGATCTTGTTCTATATGATAATGACAAGGAACGAGTAGATCTTTTGGGTCAGTATACAAAAATGTATTACAGTGAAACTGGTTCAAAAGTGAATGTATCTTACACAACGGATATTGATGAGGCGCTGCAAGGAGCCGATTTCTTATTTATGCAAATACGTCCAGGCTTAAACAAGCAAAGAGCGATTGATGAGAAGATTTGCTTGGAAAATGGCGTGGTAGGGCAGGAAACCTGCGGGCTTGGAGGATTCTCGTTTGCAATGCGAGTAATTCCAGCAGTGTTGGAAATTATTCGCAAAGTAAAAGAAATTTGTCCGAACGCTTGGATTTTAAATTATACAAATCCCGAGGCTATATTATCTGAAGCTATTTATCGGGAATTTCCAGACGCGAATGTATTATGCATTTGTGATATGCCGATTTCGATTGAAGGAGCGATTGCAAAATATTTTAATAAAAACTTGAGAGATTTAACGTTTAAATATTTCGGTTTGAATCATTTTGGCTGGTGGACCAATATTATTGATGAAAATGGAAAAGATTTACTTCCGGAGCTTCGTGAAGATGTTTTGTCTGGAAAAATTACGACTTTACTTATGTCGAATGAAGAGACCGAAGGAGATCAATATTGGATTGACACCTATAGACAAATGATCAGTCTATTTAAACGTTTCCCAGAATATTTTCCTAATTGCTATTTACAATATTATTTAACGCCAGATGAGATGATCGCTCATGATGATTCAAGCTTTACACGTGGAGATTATGTTATGCAAGGACGTGAAAAAAGAATTTATGATGAGTGTCGACGTGTGATTGCAGCAGGATCAGCCAAAGATTCATCCCTCCATGCAGGAGTGCATGGAAATTATATTGTTGATATTGCTTATGCGATTATTCATAATACGAGAGAGCGTTTTACAGTAAACAAAAAGAATCATGGGGCAATTGCTAATTTTGATTCAGAAGCGGTGGTAGAGACTCCCGCCTATGTAGGTTCAATGGGTGCAGAAACGATTAATATTGGAGAGATTCCTACTTTTCAAAAGGGATTAATGGAAATGCAAAAGGCTTACGAGAAAATGACGGTGGATGCAGCGTTATCAGGCTCTTATCAAACCGCTTTAGAAGCGGTCATGCTCAATAAAACGATTCCTAACTATACCGTTGGAAAAAAAGTATTAGATGAATTGTATGAAGCAAACCAAGGGTTATGGCCAGAACTACGTTAATGATTTTTAAATAAAAAAATGTCTTGAGTCGGTAAACAAGGCGGCTTATTCTATAGAAAAAGAGGTTTTAAGCTCAGTTTTTCGAGATAAAACCTCTTTTTAGCTTATAAATTAATAAAAATCGGGCTTTATACATGGTTCTATTAAAAAGATATAACTTTAAGCTTGTTAGTCAACCATTTCATGATGATTATTTTTGATTTCATGACTTTTTAGCCACAATTAAAGCAGTTTTTGCTACTCTTTTTTCGTACCAAAAATAAAAAATGGAGTGTGTTGATATGACAAGATCAAAAAAATTAAATTTACGCGAAATGAAGAATGTTGTTGGTGGTACCTACTATGGAAATGGTGTATCTTGTAACAAGAAAGGCTGTTCAGTTGACTGGGGCAAAGCCATCAGTATTATAGGAAATAATTCCGCAGCAAACTTAGCAACTGGTGGTGCTGCTGGTTGGAAGTCATAAGATTTTGTTTTAAGATCAAAAAAATTAGGTGGTGAGTTCATGTCTACAATAAAATGGTTTTCTGGCGGAAATGAAAGAGGAGATCAAGCAGTAAATATTATCAATGTGTTACTTGATTACAAAGAACTTAGTCAAAATAGTCAACTACGAAAAACTTTGCTTGAATATAAAGTTGAGCTACAAAAAAAAGAATCATCTGTACCTTTTATTCTAAGCCGAATGAATCTTGATATATCCAAGGCTTTGCGAAATGATGGAGTTTATCTTAACGAAGAGCAAAAGAAATATCTAAAACAGTTAACTTCTTTGTCAAATATTCGATATGGTTATTAGATCAAATATCTTTACCATTTTATATTTGATAATGAAAAAGTCATTTTTCTGTTTGGAATAATAGGATTTGTTTTGCTTAAAAATTGTGACTTTAAATGAAAATGGATATAAAATGCACCACCGTCAGGTATGGAATGAACTTTCCATAATTCTGGGGGTGTATTTTATTGGATTTTTACCATTCCATATCCTCTCTATTAATTAGAAAACTTAAACATTTTCGAATTGAGATTCAAACAAATTGAAAGCGTTCATTTTGCGACAATATCTAGCTATTAGAAGATAAATGCGACATTTAATATGAAGAGCTATTTAAAATAAATTTGTATCATAAAAAAGTATTCATAAAAGAAAGGAAGAGAAAAATGATTAAAAAGGATGTATTAAAGAAAGTAGATTTAAAAAAAGTAATAGGTGGCGGAGGCGCATCAGGAACTTGGATGGATAGTAAAACTAAAGCTTGTATCAATGGTCAAGCAGGAGGAATGTTGGCTGGGTCTCCTGGCGGTCTAGGTGGAATCATCATTGGCGGTATCGGTGGGGCAATTGCAGGTGGGTGTTTTGGTTAGGATTTTAATCCAAATAATTTTATTTATGATTGTGGTGGGATTCATGACCAAATCAAATTTTTCCATACCAGAATTTCTTATAGGTACAGGAGTTTTCGCACTTGGAACTGTATTTGAAAGAACCGTAATTTCTAAGTTATACAAAGAAAAGGGCTAAAAAGCTCTTTTTTTTATTGTGAGCAGCCATTCCCGTTTTCTTTTTTCACAACTGCTGTTTGAATTAGCTAAATTAATTTGAAATCTCGGTCTTTTTGATTGCCACTTTAGGATCAATACTTAAGATTTTAGGACTTTTTACAGTAGATACGAATAATTGTATTTATTCTTATGTAAAGAGCATATTTAGAAATGAGGATAAACATGAAGAACTTGAAATTGATTAAACAGCATGACGAAAAGGATTGCGGTGTTGTTTGTCTTGCTATGATTCTAAAAACATATGATACAACATTACCTATTAGTAAGTTGAGAATAATGTCTGGAACGAATACTCAAGGAACATCTGCCTATGGGCTTGTAATGGCATTAGAATCTCTTGGATTCAAAAGCGAAGTTTTTCAAACAGATTGCTTGATTTGGAACGAGAAAACTTTGCCCTTTCCATTCATAGCTCACGTTATTCTAGACGAGTCTTTTATGCATTACGTCGTTGTATATGGAAGAAAAAGAGGAAAATTGTTAATTGCTGATCCCGCACGTGGAAAGTTGAAAAAAACTCCCGAAGCGTTCAATCAAGAATGGACGGGCATTGTATTAACAGCAGTCCCAGACGATGACTATGAACCGATCCATGATACATCTAATGGGTTATTCTCTTTTATCCCATTACTAAAAAGCCATAAAAGAAGTATTATTGGTATCGTTTTTCTTTCATTCATTTTGACAGGATTTGGGATTATTGGGTCCTATTATTTTCAGATAATTATCGATCAAATTGTCCCGACCAAATCAATCCATTTGTTGACAATACTATCTGTTGGACTGTTGTCTATGTATATGCTTCAAGGCTTTTTTCAATATTTTAAGCAGTATTTATTAATTAAACTCGGACAGCGACTCAGTTCTTCGATTATGCTGAAGTATTTTGATCATGTTTTGCGATTGCCAATGGACTTCTTTTCGACAAGAAAGTCAGGGGAAATTATTTCTAGATTTTTAGATGCTAGTAAGATCATTGATGCTTTAGCGAATGCGGCACTATCATTGTTCCTTGATGCATCAATGGTTCTCATCATAGGTGGAGTATTGCTTCTACAAAATCGTCTATTATTTTTAATTAGTTCAATGACGATACCAATATATACTTTAATTGTATTTATCTTCATGAAGCCTTTTGAGCGAGCAAACGAGGAACAGATGGAAGCAGGAGCAGTCGTTAATGCTCAAATTATTGAAAGCTTAAAAGGAATTGAAACAATTAAATCATTAAATGCTGCAAATGAAATATCAAATAAAGTACAAATACAGTTTCAAAAAATGATGGAAAAATCTTTTAAAACAGAGAATTTGGATAATTTACAAATGAATTTAAAAACAGTACTTCAAGTGCTAGGATCTACAACTTTGTTGTGGATAGGAACATCTCTTGTTTTAAAAGGACAATTATCCATAGGACAACTAATTACATACAATGCCTTGATGTCGTTTTTCACAACGCCCTTACAAAATATCATCAATTTACAGGTGAAAATTCAAACGGCGAAAGTAGCCAATGATCGGTTAAATGAAATCTTCTATTTAGATCAAGAAAGTTTAGTGATAGGTCAAGAGGGGAGTCGATTTTCTTCTTCAAAAATTAGGGATCGTTCTTTTCCCATGATCGAGGTCGAAAATCTTTCATTTGCTTATGGTTTTGAAGAAAATGTTTTGAATAATCTATCCTTAAAAATACAGAAAAATGAAAAAATTGCAGTTGTTGGTATGAGTGGTTCTGGGAAATCTACATTAGCAAAATTGTTAGTTAACTTCTATCAAGCACAGGAAGGAACTATCAAAATTCAAGGACAGAATCTTAAATCAATTTCTCGAATTGATTTAAGAAATGCAATCAGCTATGTTTCACAGGAAGTGTTCTTTTTCAGTGGGAGTATTTATGAGAATTTGCTTTTTGGGCTAGATCGAGAGCCATCTGATGAAGAAATTGTCCGGGTATGTGAACTAGCGCAAATAAGGGAGTATATTGAAGAGTTACCTCTAGGATACCATTCTCCAATAGAAGAGGGTGCAGGAAATCTGTCAGGCGGACAAAAGCAACGTCTTGCGATCGCAAGAGCTCTTCTCAAAAATTCTGACATAATCATACTGGACGAAGCAACTAGTGGGCTAGACACGCGACTAGAACACGACATCATTCAGAATTTGATGAGTATGAAAGACAAAACAATTATCTTTATTGCCCATCATCTGTCAATTGCAAAAGAGTGTGATCACGTATTTGTTATGGAAAATGGAAAGATCGTTGAAGCTGGTACGCATCAGCAATTGCGATCACTCAATGGAATGTATGAAAACTTATGGGAAATGATTGCTACTGCCTAACAATGAAAGCTGGATCTTTTCAAGAACTCCTATTTTGATTGATTATTGTTATAATAAGGTAACTATCATGATAGGAAGTGAGTCTGTGATACATTTAGACATATTCACCTATTTTTTCAAGGAATTTTTCGATTTATTACTATTGTTCGTCCTAATTGGGATATTCACAAAAATAAAGAACAAAAGCTTTTATGGATTGTTGATAGTACTTCTATTTCCAATTACCCTGTTATCTGTTACGGATACGTTTTTAACAGGAATAGCACTAACTATTGTTTTTATTCTTTTACGAGTTCCGGTGTGGAAAAGAACACCAGATTGTAGAGTAAACGATCTATTTGGTTATCTTCTTTCTTTATCGTTATACG
>PPYE01319930.1_pt1 | contig 41235 bp, 32 predicted proteins | sample 1559881 | NCBI WGS metagenome assembly PPYE01 (sample SAMN08240022, study PRJNA423297) | Human gut metagenome, whole genome shotgun sequencing project. | reverse complement strand
GTTTAAATAACTTTTAAATAATTTGAAGATTATTTTCTAATATGTTAATTTACAGCATACTTTTAAAATAAATTTTCTTTGGTAAATTTAAACAGACTCTTAGTATAGCTAGTTATATTTTCTTTTTTCTATGATATTGAAAATCTTATATTTAAATTCATTATATTAGTAACCTTTTATTTCCCATCCGAGCTGTAAAATATCTATTCACAAAGTTGTGGGGCATAATCATTATATTTGGATATAAATAATTGGTGTTTTGATTGTATACAATCGTTTTTAATAACGAGAGCAGTAACCGGTTATTAATTCTTTTTTTGATCTGGATCTATTTTATGAAAATTCTTACATTAATTAACTTAAATTTATTAGAAGATGAAAAATGTACTAAACTTTCCTTTTATTTTATTTTTGTTCAGTTTTATATCATGCAATGGAGATGACGATGAAAAAATGAAAATCGGATATTCAGGAAAAGACATTAGTAAGTTAGTAGAAATTATTCGTGATTCTGAGACTAAAAAGGCAATCCTGAATGTTAAAACAAATGAACTTTGGGAGCTTTATGCAGGTTTGACTGTGGAAAACATAGATATCGCCAAACCGATATTGACAGGTGGTAATAAAGGTAACTTCAATGTAGAAATAGAATCGGATAAAAGATATATTTTCCAGTTTCAAACTATAGAAGGACAGGTTTTAGTTGCTGAGAAACGTCTCCCTATTAAAGGAGGATATAATTTCCGGGATATGGGTGGCATTAAAAACAAAGATAACAGATTTGTGCGTTGGGGATTACTATTCCGTACCGATGAAATGAATAAACTAACAGAAGAAGACCTTAATTACATTGCCAGTACTGGGCTGCAGACTGTTTTCGATTTTCGTACATCGAATGAAAAAGAAGGTGGAATGGGAGGGGTGATACCGCCTGCCCCGGATAAGTTGCCGGTAAGTGTAAAGAAAATACATGATCTGCCTATGGCTGCCGGAAGTATCTTTTCAGAAGAAATGATTGAAAGGATAAGAATGGGTGCTACAGAAGACGAACTGACGGAAGTAATGAAAAATACATATAGAGAGCTTGTGGGAGAAGAGGAATATGTAGAATGTTATAAAGAATTCTTTTCCTGTCTTCAAAATAGAGACAACCTGCCTGTAAGTTATCACTGTTCGGCTGGCAAAGACCGTACAGGAGTAGCGGCAATGCTTATCTATTCAGCTCTGGATGTAGATAAAGATATTATTATGGAAGACTACATGCTTAGCAAACAATATATAACGGGAAAATATGACTCTTATCTTAAAATATATCCGGAAATAGGACCTCTGGTTACGATTAGAAAAGAGTATCTTGAGGCAGCGTATGAGACGATAGAACAGAAGTATGGAAATATGCATCGGTTTCTTACGGAAATATTAGAGATAGATATAAACAAGATGAAAGAATTATATCTTTATTAAACTGATTGTTAGTTTGGGGGTTGCTATAAGTTTTAAAGATTATCTATCTTTCCATATACCTCGTTCTCAACTCCGTAGCAACAAAAAAAGAAAGAAATAGTTTGCCAATTAAAAGAAAAGCCGTAATTTTGCAAGCCGATTATTATCTGAAGAAGATAAAAGTTTAATTTAGAGCATGTTAACAGTCCTTTGTCCGGGGATGATTAGGTGTGCTCAATTATTTTGTTTTATTAGTAGTAACAATTTTAAAAAGAATTTTAGAGTGAATACTTTAAGTTACAAGACCATTTCTGCAAACAAAGCCACAGTCAACAAAGAATGGGTGATTGTGGATGCTACCGATCAGGTGTTAGGCCGTCTGGGAGCAAAGGTTGCAAAATTATTAAGAGGAAAATACAAACCAAATTTTACTCCTCATGTTGATTGCGGCGATAATGTAATCATTATCAATGCCGATAAAGTAAAATTAACCGGTAACAAATGGACTGATCGTGTTTATTTGTCTTACACTGGTTATCCGGGAGGACAGAGAGAACATACTCCTGCAAGCATCATGGCTAAGCCAAATGGAGAAGAAAAACTGATGAAGCGGGTTGTAAAAGGGATGCTTCCTAAAAATAAATTAGGAGCTAAACTATTGGGAAATTTATATGTATATGCCGGTACAGAGCATAAGCATGAAGCCCAAAATCCAAAATCAATTGATATAAACGTACTTAAATAATAGATAATGGAAGTAGTAAATGCATTAGGCAGACGTAAACGTGCAATAGCACGTATATTCGTGAGCGAAGGTACAGGAAAGATTACTATTAACAAGAGAGACCTTGCTGAGTACTTTCCATCAACTATACTTCAATATGTTGTAAAACAGCCTTTAAATAAAATTGAAGCCGCTGAGAAGTATGATATTAAAGTAAACCTTTATGGAGGTGGTTTTACAGGACAATCACAGGCATTGCGTCTAGCTATATCTCGCGCATTGGTTAAGATTAATCCGGAAGATAAAGCTGCACTTCGCGCTGAAGGATTTATGACTCGCGATCCACGTTCTGTAGAGCGTAAGAAACCGGGACGTCCGAAAGCTCGTAAGAGATTCCAGTTCAGCAAGCGTTAATGTGCTGGGACAACTTATAGCGTTTAGCATCTAAACTACCGGGACTCTTTTTTAGACTACCAGGCGGTTGGTTGAAAAACAAAAAAGAAAGTAAACGATTAAAAGAATAACAAATGTCAAGAACAAATTTTGAAACATTATTAGAAGCTGGCAGTCACTTCGGACACCTTAAGAGAAAGTGGAATCCAGCTATGGCTCCTTATATTTTTATGGAACGTAATGGTATCCATATCATTGACCTCCATAAAACAGTTGCAAAAATCGACGAAGCAGCAGATGCTTTGAAGCAAATCGCAAAATCAGGTAAAAAAATCCTGTTCGTTGCTACTAAAAAACAAGCAAAACAAGTAGTTTCTGAAAAAGCTACTTCAGTAAATATGCCTTATGTTATCGAACGTTGGCCGGGTGGTATGTTGACTAACTTCCCGACAATTCGTAAGGCAGTTAAAAAAATGTCTACTATTGACAAATTAACCACTGATGGGACTTTCTCTAATCTTTCAAAGAGAGAAATACTTCAGATTTCTCGTCAACGTGCTAAACTAGAAAAGAATCTGGGTTCTATAGCAGATCTTACACGTCTTCCTTCTGCTCTTTTTGTAGTAGATGTAATGAAAGAACATATAGCAGTTCGTGAAGCTAATCGTCTGGGTATACCGGTATTTGCTATTGTAGATACAAACTCTGATCCTTCTAATATTGATTTTGTAATTCCTGCAAATGATGATGCTACAAAATCAATAGAAGTGATTTTAGATGCTTGTTGCTCTGCAATTGCTGAAGGATTAGAAGAAAGAAAAGCTGAAAAAATTGATATGGAAGCTGCCGGCGAAGCTCCAGCTAACAAAGGTAAACGTAAATCTGCAAAAGCCAGACTTGACAAGTCTGATGAAGAAGCAATAAATGCTGCTAAAGCTGCCGCTTTCTTAAAAGAAGACGAAGAAGCTTAATATATAATTGAGGATTGAAAATTGAAATTTAAAATTAGCAGAAGATCATTGTCTGATAGCTGATTTGTTTTCAATACTCAATTCTCAATTTCTTTTTAGATAGGAATTAATAATAATCAAAAATAAAAATAAGAATATGGCTGTAAGTATGGCTGATATTACCAAGCTTCGTAAAATGACTGGAGCTGGTATGATGGACTGTAAAAACGCATTAGCAGAAGCTGATGGAGATTATGATAAAGCAGTAGAAATTATCCGCAAAAAAGGACAGGCAGTTGCTGCTAAGCGTTCAGATCGCGAAACATCCGAAGGTTGTGTCTTAGCAAAGTCTACAGGAAAGTTAGCTGCTATTATTGCACTGAAATGTGAAACTGACTTTGTAGCTAAGAATGAAGACTTCATTAAGCTTACTCAAGATATTTTGGATGCTGCTGTTGCTAACCAATGCAAAACATTGGATGAAGTGAAAGTTCTTCCGATGGGTAAAGGTACAATTGAAGAAGCTGTAATGGACAGAAGCGGTATCACCGGAGAGAAAATGGAACTTGATGGTTTCTCTTATGTAGAAGGTGAGTCAACTGCTGTTTATAACCATCAGAATAAAAATACGCTTTGTACAATCGTTGCATTCAATAAAGAAAATGTTGATCCGGAAATTGCACGTGATGTTGCTATGCAAATCGCAGCAATGAATCCTATTGCAGTTACAGAGAAAGATGTTCCTGCTGATGTATTGGAACGTGAAAAAGAAATTGCAGCAGATAAAGCTCGTCAGGAAGGTAAACCTGAAAATATGATCGAAAAAATAGCTATGGGACGTATAGGCAAGTTTTATAAAGAGGTTTGCTTATTACAACAAGAGTATATTAAAGATCCTAAGGTGACTGTTGCAGATGTTTTGAAAAAATCAGATAAAGATTTAACGGTAGTGGCATTTAAGCGCTTTACATTGAGAGCTGAATAATATAGTTATTAGTATATTGAAAGAGCGGGAAATAGATTCAGGTTTCCCGCTCTTTTTGTTTTATCCATAATAAAGAATACTAACGTGGAATTTTTCTCAGTAAAGAGGTTAAGAATAATATAAATATCTGTGATTAAGCAAGAATATTCTATTTAGAAGCTTCAATGAAGGATTTTATGACAATAAGTGTACATTCAAATAATTTTATATTTCAGAATTTGACGTCATTATCAGGTGGAAAATTAACTTTTTATATTAAATCTGTTGTTTTTTAATAATTTTAATTGTATTTTCGCCCCAACTTTAACTTAAACTTAACCTTACAAGTTTAATCTGAAAATCACAAAGAACGAACGACGAAGGGATATTATTGTATAATAGTACAATGCAAAATGTCAAATACAGATAATGTGACTTCCTTTGCTGTACCAATTATACTATTGGCATTTTTATTTATGCCACTGAGTATATATGCACAAAGTGGAGATCAAACGGTTAACAGACTGATTGATATGGGGTTTGAAAATGTTAGATGGTCAGAGGATCGTGCAGAGAGGGTATATGTAATAGAGAGTATTGCATATCGTCTTAATGGGGTAGGGATAGGTAAAGCTATAGACCTTATCCAAGAATTAGGATTGCCTGAAAATAAAAATTGCCGTCTGATTGTCACAGACAATAATGTTCCACAGATATCTTTATTTTATCATTATGTAGAGAATGACTCAACACAAATAGTTGACCGATCGGATTGGAAAGTTACTTATGATCTTGGCGAGAACTGGAAAATGATAAGAAAAGAAAAAAAACATAATAGTTCTCTTTACAAAGTTGATGTTGTCATCTATCCCGAGCTTTCAATAAAAAATGTCATAGTAACGCAAATATATCAGGTATTATTTAATTTTTCCCCTGCAATAGAGGTGTCATTATGGAATGGAATGAAATTGACAGGACAAATTGTAATTCCGGTTTATAATGATGGATATGGGGATCGGGCCGGGAAAGTTCGGCCTGGATTTTTGAGTATTTCCCAGAATTTACGCTTACCGGCAAATATTTTTGCTACTGCATCTATAGGTCTGTTCAATTCAGATAGATATGGCATTGATCTGAAACTTTTCCGTCCATTTAATAATGAACATTTTTCTTTAGAAGGAAGAATTAGTTATACTGGAACTGGGTATTGGGACGGATTTAATTATGAATATGGTACCAAAAAGAGGGTTACATGGAGTATAGGAGGTAACTATTATTGGGCAAGATATAATACTATAGCAAGTTTAAAAGTAGAGGAATATTTTCTTCATGAAAAAGCGATACGTTTTGAATTTATCCGGAACTTTAGATATGCCTCTATTGGTTTTTATGCAGCTAAGGCAGACGATAAGAGATCTGAGTTGAACTATGGATTTCGTTTTCAGGTAGCTTTACCCCCTTACAAATATAAAAGAAACAAATATTATCCTCGTGTATTGCCTTCAAAAAATATGGGTATGAATTATAACGCTTCAAATGAACGTTATTTCTATCGTACTTTCCGAACTCAGCCGGGTGATAATATTATGCAGCAAAATAGTTTTAATCCATATTATATTAAATCGGAATTATTAAATTTCTAAATTGTACAAAGATGAAAGTTAAAAGTAAGTTTTTTAGTAAAAGCGTCAAACTCGGGTTTGCGCTATTAACCATTTGTGGAGGGCTACTCACAAGTTGTTATGAAAAAGAAGAGTTAGATGTTCCTACTCCTACTCCTACTGATCCGGAGGCACCAGTATATATTGTTAAGGGGACTGTTTCTGATTATGACAGCAATTCTCTCATTACCGCTGATAAGATTACTTTAAGCGGAGTTAGTCCTGAACAGAAAGGTAGTTCGTTTGAGTTTACATTAGATAAAGCCGGTTCTTATATTTTATCAGTAGAGAAGGCCGGATATACTACAGTTAAGATGACAGTTGATGTAAACCAAATAGAAACAGGCAAGAGCGTTACTAATTTAGGTGTTATGATGAGACCTTCTACTACTCCTCCTTCATTAATTGAGGCTAAATATAAAATTTTAGGAGCAGTAACAGACGCTATAGAAGGCACGCCTATTGCTACTGGAGAAATAAAGATCGACAATCAGACGAAAACAATAACAAATGGCTTTTATCCTGCTTTTGATGTAACCTCAGGTAGCCATGCTGTTACTATAAGTGCTTCCGGGTATAAACCTTTTGTAACAATGGTTTATATTAATAAAGTTATGGATGAAGAACAAATTACGGTTGAACATAGCATTCCTTTCGAATTAACTCCGGTTGAATCTCAAAATCCTGATGAAACTTATCCTGTACTCGCGACTTCTGATGAAGCAGGAGTACAGTTTACTTTAACTGGTAGAACTGCTAAAGGTAATCCTGTAAGTGATTCAGGTTCATCTATTAACGGTAATTATGAAGCCGGAACTTATATTCTTAAAGCAGAAGCTGCTGGTTTTGATGCTCAGTCTACTGAGTTTATATTAGGTCCTAATGATCAGCAGGGTTTTGTCTGGAATGTTAAATTTGAGCAAGAGCCACAACAATATAATGTTGAAACATTCTTGAGAGTAGTAGTATTAGACAATGAAACAGGTGAAAATATTACATCATCTGTCGAAATCTTGGTAAACGGAAATACAATAACTTCAGATGGATTTGCTACTGTTGTCGGCGTTAATATTGTGGATGTAACTGATAATACAGATACTTACTATGGCACAACTTATCTTGTAAACGTTGATAAAACAACTTCTGATGTTCAAGGAGAAAAAAGAATAATAGGAGTAGAAGTAAAACTTAATAAAAAACCTTTGCCTCCAGTAGATGTTTATACAATAAAAGCAACTTCTGCTGATACAAGTGTACTTTTGACTCTTTACAAAGGTGATAATGTCATTGAAGCTAGTCTTGGTAGTTTAATCTATACGACAGAAGAAAGCGGAGAATATAGAATGGAAGCTACCAAAGAAGGTAAAATTATAATTCCAGTTGTATTTACTGTAGATGCAAACGCACCAAATTACGTTTGGTCATTAACTCATCATGATATTAAGGACATTCAAAGTGGGGATATTCTTTTCATCCCGGGAAGAGAATATAATGGTACGATCGAAAATAACAACACAGAAGGTATGGTTTCAGCAATATCAGTACGTGTACCAGGTGATGCTTTAGATAGACCAACAGTGATAAATATTCAGACAATAAATCACGAGTACTCTGCAGATGCTCATCCTACAACTCCTAGTTTAAGTATTATAACATTTGAAGGAGTTGAAGATGGATTACAGTTTAATACTCCGATAGAAATTAGTTTTGCTGATAATTATGGATTAGGAGATTTAAATCTTTACTTCTTAAATAACAATAATGAATGGAAAATAGAACCCGATCCTGTAATTTCTTCAGGTGGTACTTATTTAGCTAAGGTTCCCCATTTCTGCAAATTTAAAGTTGGTTTAGATTGTACGTCTTCTTTCGCTGCTGATCAAGATATTGTGCAGACAGGAAGTGGAAATATATATAATCCGGAAGCCGCATCAAAAGATATAAATTTGAAGTATAACACTAAGGTTGGTGTTAAGATGTTATCTGATTGGGATACTGTTCTGAATGGTGTTTCTTCACTCTTGCCTAATGGTAAAGAATTGTTGAAGGTTGCTTTGGAAAATATTATTTATGCTCATACCGGCTCAAAACCGCTAACAGATTTTACTTCGACAGAGGAAACTCGTGCAGTTACAATTCCGGGGTTGAGTGTTTTAACTTCTGCTACAGCTACTCAATCATTTGAAAAGCAAACTTATGGTGTCATTCTTAATGGAATTACGGTTTCTGTTGAAGTTCTTGTTGCAGGTAGTACTGTATTAGTTGAACAAATATCACCTATCTCTCATGGTCATGGTCATGGTGGGAATAACTGGAATTCTGGTGGTGGTATTAGTTATTCTGAATAATAGATACCAGATAAGTACTTAATCCAATATTTCTATAGAACCGAAAGTGTAAAAACAGATGCGTAAGAAAATAATTATATTTTGTATTTTCATAAGTTGTTACTTTACACTTTCGGCTCAATTAACTTACGGAGTTACCGGCCTTTTGCATGCTCCTTCTGCAGAAATGCAGAAAGACAAAACGGTAATGATTGGTGGTAACTTTTTAAATAGGGAGATAACTCCTCCCACTTGGTGGTATCATACATATAACTATTACCTGAATGTAACCATATTTCCTTTTTTAGAAGTATCTTATGTTTGTACATTATTTAAATTTAGATTTCCTCAATGGGGAATGAATGAATATAAATTTCGTAATCAAGATCGATATTTTGGTGCACGACTAAGGATTCTGGAAGAGAAGAAATATATTCCGGCAATAGTATTAGGTACATCAGACCCATTTAGTCGGGAAACAAAAGTTATAAATAGTGAAACGGGCAACGGGTATTTCTGTCGTTTTTTTCTAGCTGCTACAAAACACATTGATATAGGAAGCGAACAGGTTGGAGTGCATTTATCCTATTTATACAATAGGAGAAAAGATTATAACTTAAATGGAATCGCAGGAGGAGTCTCTTATTCTCCTTCAAAAGTTCCTGATTTAAAGCTTATAGCTGAATATGATACAAAAGATATAGCTGTTGGAGCTACCTATTTGTTATTCAATCATTTTCATTTTTTGGTTGAATTGCAACGTTTTAAATATTTTACGGGTGGGATTACTTACAAAGTAGTTCTGAAGTAGAATTTAAGTAACGAATAAAAAAGGGCTGAATACTAAAAAACAATTAAAGATGAAAAATAAATTAGTAATATTATCCTTGATATTGACTGGATTTAGCTTCAATACTTTAGCTCAGGAAGATGGGAAAAAGAAATATTATGTAGAAAAATTTACAGATAATTTCTTTATAAGTCTTGGAGCAGGAGCACAGGCTTGTGTGAATCCGGATAATTTTTATTTTGGTTTTGGAAAAGCCATTACACCACAAATTACATTATCAGTAGGAAAATTGATAACTCCGGTATGGGGTGTACGTGGCCAGTTGACAGGCTGGAGTTCAAAACTTAACACAGACTATGGAATGTCATGGACACAAAAGTATGGTCCAAATGGTGGTGAAGATAATTATTTTAAGCGTAAAAAAAATTATATAACATTAAATGGAGATGCTATGGTTAACCTGTCTAACTTGTTTGTTGGTTATCGGGAAGACCGTAAATTTGAATTCTCTATTTTCGGAGGACCTACTTTAACTGTAGCAAAAAGTTTTGAAGGCTGGCAACACAAAATAGTAGATGTTACCTACCTCGGACAACCAGCCAAAGAGATTCAGAGTACACCTATTCCTGACAAGCCAAAACTACATTGGTTAGTGGGGGCTTCAGCAGGTTTAGCAGGTAAATATAATATAGATGAATTCTGGGCTATAGATTTAGAAGCAAGAGCAAGCGTTGGTCCTCCCATATGGGGAGTAGTAGACAGAGCAAAAGCTGATGGTGCACTATCTTTAACAGCCGGAGTATCTTATACTTTTGGTGGGAAGAAATTTAAAGAATGTAATGCCGGTATTATCCAGGATCCTAATATGAATGAAAGAATTAATAATTGTCGTAGAGAAGTTGAAGCACTGCAATCTGAATTAACCAATACAAAGAATGCATTGCGTGATGAACAAAATAAGCCTCCACGAGAAGTTGTTAAGACTGTTGAAATACATTCAGTTGGTCCATACGCTATTTTCTTTGAACTTGGAAAAGCTAATATATCGGATCGTGGTAAAGTTAATTTGAAACTCGCTGCGAAACGTATAAAAGAAAATCCTAATCAAAAATATAAGCTTGCAGGATATACAGATAAAACCGGAAGTTCGGAGCTTAATCAAAGATTAAGCGAGCAACGTGCAAAAGCCGTTTATGACGCATTGTTAAAAGAAGGTGTGAATCCATCACAACTTGAAATTATTGCAAATGGCCAATATGATAATATGTTTGGTGCAAATGAACTGAACCGTGTAGTTATACTCGAGTAATCAAATTATAACATATTAATAAAAAAGCCGACTTTTGTGAGATTTCGGCTTTTTTATTAATAACGCATTATTTAGTTTTCGTATATCCTTCTTTTTTAAGTATATCAATAACTTTATTTTTTAGTTCTCCCTGAATAATAATCTTACCTTCTTTAGCAGACCCTCCTACGCCACATTTAGTTTTTAATAATTTTTCTAAATCTCTTAGATCATCATCCGTACCTAAAAAACCTGAGACAATTGTAGCCGTTTTGCCACCTCGGTTTTTTTTCTCAATAGAAACCCGTAAGTTTTGCTTCTCTTTAGGGAATGTTTCATTTTCTGTTTCATCCTCGGTTTCATATTTAAAATCCGGGTTAGTAGAGTAAACTACATTCAACCTTTCTTTCCAATCATTATTTTTCATTACTTTAAATTTTATTGGTTTCAAATGTATCAAAACTTACCTGAATCCGCAAAACATGGGCGGTATTTTAATTGTTTTGTTTTGATGACTGATAAGCTTTTATGAGATAAAGTCTGACATATCAAAAAAAAATGTACTTTTGCATATTACCAAATAATAATAATGACCGATGAATAATCATATACGGAAAGACATTGGTAAAGTGCCGGAGCCTACTTTGCGAAGGCTTCCATGGTATCTCTCTAATATAAAATTGATGAAAGACCGGGGGGAAGAGTATGTTTCTTCTACTCAAATATCAAAAGAAATTAATATTGATGCATCACAAATAGCGAAAGATTTGTCTTATGTAAATGTTTCGGGGCGCACCCGGGTAGGTTATAATATCAATGCTTTGATTGCCGTATTGGAAGATTTTCTGGGATTTACAAATGTACATAAGGCTTTCTTATTTGGGGTAGGCAGTTTGGGAGGCGCTCTTTTGGGAGATTCCGGATTACGCCAATTTGGTCTCGAAATAGTTGCCGCTTTTGATATCAGTCCTAAGCTTATCGGCAAAAACATTAATGGCATACCTATATTTCATACGGATGATTTTATAAATAAAATGCAAGAATTTAATGTCAATATTGGTGTTTTGACTGTTCCTATAAATATTGCACAAGTTATTACGAATAAAATGGTAGATGGTGGGATAAAAGCTATATGGAATTTTACCCCTTTCCGTATACGTGTTCCGGAAAATATTGTAGTACAAAATACTTCGCTTTATGCACATTTGGCTGTAATGTTTAATCGTTTAAATTTTAATCAAGTAAAATAATGAAAATTTTTGCCGTAGGAATGAACTATGCGGCACACAATAAAGAGCTGGATCATACGTTAATAATACCAGATGAGCCAGTTGTCTTTATGAAGCCGGATTCTGCTTTGCTTAAAGATGGGAAACCATTCTTTATACCAGATTTCTCCAAAGAGATTCATTATGAAACAGAATTAGTAGTGAGGATAAACCGTTTAGGTAAAAATATAGCAGAACGTTTTGCAAGTCGTTATTACGATGCAGTAACAGTTGGTATAGATTTTACGGCAAGAGACCTTCAACGTAAATTACGTAATGCGGGTCAGCCTTGGGAGATATCAAAAGGATTTGATGGATCGGCTGTAATAGGAGATTTTATTCCTGTTGACCAATTCGAAAATATACAAAACCTGAGTGTAAGTCTGCAAATAGACGGAAAGAAAGTACAAGAGGGAAATACATCTGATATGTTATTTACTGTTGATAAAATAATAGCCTGGATAAGTAGGTTTTATACCTTAAAGATTGGTGATTTGCTTTTTACAGGCACCCCGGCTGGTGTCGGGCCGGTAAGTATAGGGCAGCATCTGGAAGGCTATTTGGAAACAAAGAAGTTACTTGATTTTTATATAAGATAATTATATGCTTTACTAAAAACTGGATTGGCATGCATATCCGTAATTACATATTTTTTTTTCTTATCATATTACTGCCAAAGACACTCCAATCACAAAACTTTGTCACTTTAGATTGGAAGAATCCTTCGCCGGTTTATATCGGTGATTCAATTGTAAAAACGGATATTTCCGGATTTGCCGGTGCACATTATTTTCCGGAGAAAAACTATCTTCCCCATTATCTCTGTCAAATAAATTTAGGGAAGGATTATGCATCTTATGAATATGATGTAAAGGTTGAGTATCCGGAATTTCAACCTTTATCCGGTAAAGAGTTAAGTGCCCTTCTAAAATCCGATTTTAAACTGCATGATTATCCTGAGGTTGACACCTATCTTTCTATTTCTGCCAGGGAAGGTATACTGGATATTGACTTTATACCTTTGGTCTATAGAGAAGGAAATTATCAACGGATCAATTCTTTTAAACTAAAGATTGATAAGAAAGCTTTACCACCTCAGGTTTTAACAAGAGCATCTGCGGAAGATAGATATGCAGCTACTTCCGTATTAGCTGATGGAAAATGGGTTAAAATACGGGTAAGCGAAACAGGAGTATACAAAATAACCCATAGCGAATTAAATAAGATGGGATTTTCTAATCCGTCGAAAGTTCGTTTATACGGATATGGAGGTTTTATTCTACCGGAAGACGTTCGAAAACCTAAAATCGATGATTTACAGCAAGTTCCTCTTTGGCGTGAAAGTAATTACGTCCTTTTTTATGCAAATGGGACTATAAAATGGGAGAAACAAGATGATAATTACGTCCATACTCAAAATCATTATTCTACCCATGCTTATTATTTTTTGACGGAAAATGATGCCTCTCCTATGGAATTTCCTAAGGAAGATTCTCTATCAGAAGAAAATGCTGAAGTTATAACTACTTTTCCTGATTATGCTTTAGAAGAAAAAGAACTTTTCAGCTGGTTTCATGGAGGTAGAAAATTGTACGATGAGTATGATTATAAACTCGGTGATACAAAAGCTTATCAGTTTAACTTACCGGGGATAACAAATGAAGATGGAACTGTAACGGTTGCCTTTTCTGCCTATAGTACTAGTAAAACAACTTTGACGATATCTACTAGTGATGCAACTTTAGGTAATATGGAAATTGCTTCTTCCGGTGAATATAGCCGTGCACAGGAAAATAGTCTAAGTCCTTCTTGGAAAGGAAATAAGCAGGAAAAAACGTCTATCATCTTAAAACATAATCGTCCCTCCGGTATTTCTGGAAGACTCAATTTCATCCGCTTAAATTTCAAACGTAAACTTGCCTTATATGGTTCATTTACTAATTTTAGATCAGGAAGCGGTGGTAAGTTTAAGTATATAGTTGAGAATGCAAACGAAAATACTCATATCTGGAATGTAGAGGATCCCCGAAATTATAAACAAATTCAGGGAAAGCTTTCCGGTAGTCAGTATATTTTTGTTTCTGATGGGTCGGAACATGTTGCTGTAGATATAAAAGGAACTTTTAATAAAGTAGAAGTTGTAGGAATAGTTGCTAATCAGAATCTTCATAGCTTAAGTAATGTGGATATGGTTGTAATCGTTCCGCCTCACCAATCACTATTAACACAAGCCAATAGGTTGGCCGAAATTCATCATCAAAAAGATAATCTGACTGTGCAAGTGGTAACATCGGAACAAGTATATAATGAATTCTCTTCAGGAACTCCTGATGCTACAGCCTATCGATGGTTTATGAAAATGTTGCATGATCGTGCAAAAATAGACGTAAATCAACCTAAATATTTATTGCTTTTTGGGGATGGAGCCTATGATAATCGTATGCTAAGTAGTGATTGGAGGCGGCTTAACCCGCAAGATTTCTTGTTGTGTTTTGTGTCTGAAGATTCATTTAGTGAAACTAAATCATATGTTCTGGATGATTATTATGGATTATTGGATGATGGAGAAGGAGTAGACATAAAAAAAGATAAAGTCGATATTGGTATTGGACGTATTCCTGTACGTAATGTAACAGAGGCTAAACAAGTTGTTGATAAGATAATTGATTATATAAATAATAAGCATATAGGCCCTTGGAAGAATACTGTTTGTGTATTAGGAGATGATGGGATCGAAAGGGATAGTGATAATATACATATGAAGCAGGCAGAAGATATAGCCAAATATATTGAAAAAAATCGGCCTGAATATTTGGTGAAAAGAATATATTGGGATGCCTATAAGATGGAAAAAACTTCTACGGGTGATTCTTATCCGGGAGTTACTAAGCGTCTTATGGAATTATTTAATGAAGGAATGTTGGTTCTGAATTATACAGGACATGGTTCTCCTATTGCCTTTTCTCACGAATATAGCTTAACTCCGGCACATATTCAAAAGATTAATTCTACTCGTCCACCTTTCTGGATAACTGCAGCTTGTGATATAGCCCCTTTTGATGCAATAGACAATAGTATGGGAGAAATTGCATTTTTACATCCTAAGGGGGCTGCTATCGGTTTATTTACGACTACACGGACAGTTATGTCCGGCGAAAATGCTATTATGAATAATTGTTTTATTAAACACCTTTTCCCAGAAGAAAAAAATCAATCTTTACGTCTAGGTGATGTAGTGCGACTTACAAAAGTTGAGATGGGTAATGGTTCCGTAAATAATCTGCATTATGTCTTTATAGGTGACCCGGCAATGAAGCTTATGAATTCTGAATATGAAGTAATAGTAGACGAAATGAATGGTAAACCAGCTGAAGAAACATCTACAATAAAAGCCGGAGGAATTGTTTCTGTAAAAGGTCGTATAATAAATGAAAGTGGGCAAATAGCTACAGATTTTAATGGTACCATATATCCTACTGTATTAGATAGTAAAGAAAAAATAGTAACATATAATAATAATGGTTTTGCGAAACAACCATTTAGTTTTGAAAGCCGCGATAAAGTTCTTTTCACAGGAAGCAATTCCGTAGCCGAAGGTAATTTTTCATTTACCTTCCCTGTCCCGATGGATATAAATTATTCTGATAAAGATGGAATGATAAACCTATATGCTATCGAGGAAAACACCAACCAGCAAGGCCAAGGCTATTTTGATAAATTTCTGATTGGTGGAACAGAAGATGGTGCTACTCAAACCGACTCTTTAGGACCTGATATAAAAGCTATCTATCTGAATACTCCCGACTTCGTATATGGAGGAAAAGTCAATGAAACTCCTTATCTGGTTGTAGAGCTTGAAGATCCGGATGGTATCAATGCTGTTGGTAATGGGATCGGACACGATCTGATAGCCATAATTGATAATTCTCCACTTTATACATATGTTCTAAATAACTATTATGAGTCTTACAAAGACGATTATACAAAAGGAAGAGTACGCTACAGTCTGCCAACTCTTCCGGAAGGTAAGCATCGCTTGCTTTTCCGTGCCTGGGATATAAAGAATAATTCGTCAACAGCAACTTTAGAATTTGAAGTTGTAAAAGGCTTGAAGCCGGAAGTAATTGACATTGATTGCACTCAAAGTCCGGTACGGGAAGAGACTACTTTCATCCTAACCCATAATCGCCCTGAATCAGAATTGGATATTCGGGTTGCCGTTTATGATTTCTCCGGTAAAGAGTTCTGGGTTCATGAAGAATCCGGGATATCTACCGGTAATTATTATTACATTCCGTGGAATCTTACTACAAACGGAGGTCAACGGGTATCTCCCGGGATGTATCTTTTCCGTGCTTCTATTTCATCCGATGGAAGTAAGGAGAATACCAAAGCTAGAAAAATAGTCGTTCTCGCACAATAATGACTAAAATATTTAGTTTTATATAAACAAACAGAATTAAATATTATAATGAGACAAGCGAAAATACTTGCCGTATTGTGTACTGTGCTTTTTGCAAATGTTGCAACACTGAAGGCAGATGATGATATGAAGAATAAATTTAACCCCGTACAAACAGGAGTTAACTCTTTAGGCATAGCACCCGATTCTCGTGGGGGTGGTATGGGAGATATTGGTGCTGCTACAGATCCTGATGCCAATTCTCAATTCTGGAATCCGGCAAAGTATCCTTTTGCAATCAGCCGGGCTGGGCTTTCATTATCTTATACTCCTTGGCTGCGTAAGCTTGTTAGTGACATTGATCTGGCTTATCTGGCTGGATATTACCGTATTGGAGATTATCAGGCAATCAGTGCTTCAATAAGATATTTCTCATTGGGAGAAGTAAACATAACTCAAGGTGCAGGAGACGTCGGTTATTCGATCAGTCCATATGAAATGGCCTTCGATATAGGCTATTCCCGTATGCTTTCCGAAACTTTTTCAGCAGCGGTAGCTTTGCGTTATATATATTCGGATCTGGCCTTCAGACAAGAAGAAGATATTAATCCGGGTTCTGCGTTTGCTGCAGATGTAGCTTTCTTTTATTCCAATTATATAATGATGGGACAAAGAGAATGTATGCTTTCTTTCGGTCTTAATCTCTCCAATATGGGTAGTAAAATATCTTATGATGGTGGTGAAACAAGTGCTTTTCTTCCTACAAATTTTAGGCTTGGAGGATCATTGATGATTCCGATTGATGATTACAATACATTTGCTATCAATGCAGATATGAATAAATTGATGGTTCCTACTGTTCCTCAGCAGAATGAAGGGGAAGATAGTGGCGATTATCAGGACAGACTGCAAGAAGAGTATTTTGATCAGTCTCCCATAAAAGGAATATTTAAATCATGGGGTGATGCACCCGGAGGCTTCAAAGAAGAACTTCAAGAGATACAATTTTCGTTAGGAGCTGAATATATTTATCACAATCAGTTCTCTATTCGTGCGGGTTATCATCACGAACATCAGAATAAGGGAAATCGCAAATATTTTACAGTAGGTGCCGGGTTTAAGATGAATGTATTTTCTTTGGATGCTGCCTATCTTATTTCTACGGCTCAAAGCAATCCTCTTGATCAGACATTGCGCTTCTCCCTCTCATTTGATATGGATGGAATTAAAGATCTTTTAGGAAGAAGATAAATATAACAGGAATAATTTAGATAATCCGGATAAATGAAAATACGTGTAGGATTTGGATTTGATGTACACGCTTTAGTCGAAGGTCGTAACCTGTGGCTTGGAGGAATAAAACTTGAGCACGAGAAAGGACTTTTGGGGCACTCTGATGCAGATGTGCTTATTCATGCGGTATGTGATGCTCTTTTAGGAGCTGCAAATATGAGAGATATAGGTTTCCATTTTCCGGATACGGCTGGTGAATATAAAGATATAGATAGTAAAATCCTTCTTTCAAAAGTTGTAGTACTAATAAAAGAAAAAGGATATAAAGTAGGCAATATCGATGCGACAATTTGTGCAGAACGTCCTAAGCTAAAATCCAGAATACCTGATATGCAAAAAGTGATGGCTGATATAATCGGAATAGATGAAGAAGATATATCTATCAAAGCTACTACAACTGAGAAATTAGGATTTACAGGTCGTGAAGAAGGAATATCAGTATATGCGACAGTCTTGATTCAGCAATAAAAGGATTTTATATATTACTGATAAGACTTTTTTATCCGATAATCATTCCTATAGATAATAATACTCCTAGGATAAGCATATTTTTCGAAGTATCTCCCAATATGGAGTTTAGAGCTTTACCACTGTATATTTTTATCATCCTTTTCCATGTACGGATATGTAGAAACAAATAAAGTTGCGGTAATAGAGCAGCCCACAAATTACCTTCTAATATAAAATACAAGCACAAAAAAGAAGCGATCACTCCTAACAATAAATAGAAATAGCTTCCGAATCTTTCGCCGAATCTTACAATAATAGTTCTCTTCCCGCTCTTTGCATCTGCTTCTCTGTCACGGTAATTATTTACAACTAACAGCGTATCTACAACACATCCGCATATGATTGAAGCTGTGGTAATTGCTATGGTCCAATCATGAACTTGTATATAATAAGTAAATCCAACCGGTACGAACCCGAAGAATACAATAACAAGTACATCCCCCCAGCCGTGATAAGACAGAGGATAAGGCCCGGTTGTATACAAAAATGCGAAAATAATACATACAGCTCCAACAATAATTAATTCCCACCCTCCGTAAAATAATAATATACTTCCGGTGACGCATGCAAGAGCTGTAACAGTTAATATACCTGTTTTCATGGCTTTTTCTGATATCCATCCTTGCGAGCAGGCCCTCTCAGGGCCTAAGCGATCTTCCCGGTCTGTCCCTTTTAGGTAATCGAAAAGGTCATTTATAAAATTCGCAACTATTTGCATCAGGAAGGCGAAGATAAGACACACAACCGCCGGTATCCATTGAAATTTCCCATCCATATAAGCAAGAGAACTACCGATCATTACAGGAAGTGTTGCACCGGCTAATGTTTTAGGTCTTGCAGCCAGTAGCCACGCCTTTACTGAGTTCTTTTTTATCTGTTCCAAATATCTGTTCTGATTTGATATACAAAGATATGAACTTCACCTTTAACTGTTGGAGTTGTTTTGAGATTATTTTTCAGTAGAATGAGAGTAAGTAAAAATCAAATTTATATAAGTATCGTTCTTTTTATGTGCACGGTATAATTTTTTAGTCAGGATAAAATTAATAAGTATGACGGATAAATTTATGCATTTAATACCTTAATTATATATGAGCATAAAAATAGAACTATACGTAAAGACTATTATCAATAGATAACTAAGTCATTATGTTTGTTTTAGTAACGAAAAATATAATTCACAAATATTTTAATTACGTTTGCAAAAACAATGAATAAGGGATGAGTATGAAATATTTCATTTTTCTGTTAACTTCAATCGTTTTTCTCTTTTCTTCCTGTAGATCATCCGATTCTATTCCTCACTCAGGAATGGGCAGAATTAAACAATACGACTTTTATCATCACGATATACCCGAAGCCTTTGATGGGTTTCGAATAGTTTTTGCTTCTGATTTTCATTATAAGAGCAGGTTTAAAGAAAAACAACTTGATGGCCTTGTCCGCACATTAAATATGCTGGATGCAGATGTATTTTTGTTAGGCGGTGATTATCAGGAAGGTTGTCAGTATGTTCCTGAGCTTGCATCACGCCTTGCAGAAGTGAAAACTCGTTTTGGAACATTTGGTGCAATGGGTAATAATGACTACGAACGCTGCTATCAAGAAATTATAACAGAAATGGAACGTAACGATATACGTATACTTGAGCACGAAAATGATACTTTATCCATTGGTAGTGAACGTATCATATTATCAGGAGTAAAGAATCCTTTTGATTTGGAGAACAATGGAGAGTCACCAACTTTAAGCCTGAGTGATGAAGACTTTGTCATCCTATTAACCCATACACCGGATTATATTGAAGATGTGGATGTAAGCAATACGGACTTAGCCCTGGCAGGTCATACACATGGAGGGCAAGTAACCCTTTTCGGATTGTATGCTCCTGAAACGCAATCTAAATATGGACAACGTTTTCGTAGCGGTATGAAAAAAAACACAAAAGGAACCCCGATTATTATAACGAATGGTCTTGGTACATCCCGAAAGAATATACGACTGTTTGCTCCCAGTGAAGTTGTTCTTATTACACTTCATAAAGATTAGATAATTCGTTTACTAATATATAGATATTAATATCATTCCCGGAAGAGAGATTTCTTAACAGGTATCTAATAATTTGATTTATTGATAAAATTATATTTGGTATACACAATATCATATTTTGTCTATTATTTCTTACAAGGTATTGTATATATATTTATTTATACTACTTTTGCCATCCGAATAAAATCAGCGGATGGATTGACCTGTGCCTACTGAATTATAAATAAATATATTAATATAAACGACAATGAAATTATTAACAGGCTTGTGCCTATTGATCATTATCTTATTATGCTCTGCCTCTGTCTCGGCCCAAACATATAAAATCACTGGTAAAATTACGGATGGGAAAACAAAAGAAGTATTAATAGGGGTGCCTGTTGCCGTGGAAAATAATCCCATGCGGGGAACAATTACCGATGAAAGTGGAAATTATTCATTGAGCCTTCCAAAAGGAAATTATACCTTGATGATTGAATACCTGGGATATGAGAAAAGAAATGTAGATATTTCCTTGAATAGAGATATTGTACGTAACCTGGATCTTTCGCAAAAGTCAATCCAACTTGACGAAGTAGTAGTAACAGTAAAACGACCGGATGCCAACGTAACAGATGCGCAAACCGGTGTGGAGCAGTTTCAGGTTCAGCAAATAAATAAGCTGCCGGTACTTTTGGGAGAGCGGGATGTAATCAAATCTCTTCAGCTGATGCCGGGTGTTAAAACAGCAGGAGAAAGCAGCAACGGTTTTTTTGTAAGAGGTGGTACGGCAGACCAGAATCTGGTTATGCTGGACAATGTTTCTATTTACAATGCTTCCCATTTGATGGGTTTCTTCTCTACTTTCAATTCTGATGTGCTTCGTGATGTTACATTATATAAAGGCGGTATTCCTGCGCAATACGGAGAACGCTTATCCGCAATACTTGATGTACAGCAGCGCAATGGTGATATGCAAAAGCATAAATTATCCGGAGGAATCGGACTTATATCTTCAAAACTTAATTTAGAAGGTCCTATACAAAAAGGGAAATCTTCATTTATTGTAGGGGCACGTCGTACTTATGCAGATGCTGTCGGACGACTCTCAGGAGTAAAAGAAGCCCAGAATGCATATCTCTATTTTTATGATGTGAATATGCGGCTTTATTTTGCCTTATCCCATAAGGATCAACTTTCGGTTTCCGGATATTTAGGAAGGGATAAGATGACGTTGAAAGATCTGGCTAGTATGGATTGGGGCAATTTATTCGGAAATTTAAAATGGGTGAGAGCACAGAATAGTAAGCTCACTTTTAACACTTCCCTTTATTATAACCAGTATTCATATAAAATGGGGATGGATATGGGGATGGAAATGCTTGGGAAAGGTGTATTAAGTGATATTTCATTTAAAGAAGAAGTAGTATACAAGCCTAACTCTAATAATACATTGCGTTTCGGTCTGCAATCTATCTACCATAATATTGCTCCGGGAAATTACAGTATTGAGTCTCAAGAGCTATCTACACTTGATCTGCATCACAGGTATTCGTGGGAAAATGGATTATATGCTTCAAGTCAGTGGAAGGTAAATAATAATCTGGAGGTAATTTACGGATTGCGTTTGTCTGTTTTTTCAGCCATGGGTAAAGGAGAATATTATGAACTGGACGAAAATAATAATGTGACAGACAGTACATGGTATGGTGCAGGAAGATTTGTAAAGACTTACGTAAACCTCGAACCCCGGTTATCAGCCGTATACAAATTGAATGATGCTTCTTCCATTAAAGCTTCTTATGCCCGCACTACCCAAAATATGCATCTTCTGACGTATGTGGCGCAAGGAACTCCTTTTGACAGGTGGACGTCGAGTTCAAATAATGTAAAACCTCAGATAGCAGACCAGTACACATTGGGCTATTTTCGTAATTTCTTCAATAATACATATGAACTTAGCGCAGAAGTTTATTATAAGAATATGAAAAACCAAATAGATTTTAAAGATAATGCCGACATACAGACAAGTGATGTCATTGAAACCGAATTGCTATATGGTAAAGGGCGTGCATATGGATTAGAACTTATGTTTAAAAAACGTACGGGCCGGTTAAACGGCTGGATCAGCTATACGCTTTCAAAATCAGAGAAACAGATAGACGAGATCAACAATAATCGTTGGTATGACGCTTTTCAGGATAGAACACACGATATATCTATTGTAGCTATGTATGAATTGAACCGTCGTTGGAGTCTTTCCGCAACATGGGTTTACTATACGGGTAATGCAATCACATATCCGAGTGGTAAGTACCAGATAGATGGGAAAGACATAATGTATTATGCCGAAAGGAACGGGTACCGTACTCCTGCATATCACCGTCTGGATATTGGAGCTACTTATTTGCTGAAAAAGACATCTCGTTACGAGTCAGAACTGGCGTTTGGTCTGTATAATGCGTATGGAAGAAGAAATGCCTATATGATAGAGTTCAGGACGAATGATGATGACCCTACTAAAACTTCGGCTTATCGTTATGCATTGTTTACTTATATACCATCCATATCCTGGAATTTTAAATTTTAAAGATCACTAATCATGACAAAGAAAATCAAGCTATATAAATTCCTTTATTTATTTATTGTAGTTATATCTCTTTCAGCTTGTGAAGATATGATAGATGTTGAATTACGTTCTGCAGAACCGAGAATTGTAATAGAAGGAAATGTCAGGATGGATTCATTAGCTACAATACGTATAACGATGACTAAAGATTTCAGCAGTACAAACGAATATCTTCCTGTAAAAGATGCTATCGTAAAGTTATGGGATGATATCGGAAATGAAGAAATCTTGCAGTTAAATGATTCCGGTTATTACACATCAATCTCCATTAGGGGCGTTGAGAAACGAGTTTATAACTTATCAGTAGAACATGAGGGTACATTGTACACTGCTGTTTCACAAATGCCTCCTGTCGTAAAAATTGATTCGTTGACTTTATTTGAGTTTCCAATGATAGACTATCCTACTCCCATGGTTCACTTTGCAGAACCTAAAGGAATAGAAAACGATTATTACAGAGCTATCGTCTATGTTAACGGAAAACGTCCCGGTACAGGCTATGGTCTCATAAATGGTGATTATATGGATGGGCTTGTTATACATGAAAGGTTGAGTGTTCGTACGGATAATCCCAATGATGAAGAAGACCCGGTAAATCAAGGAGATGAATTAATGGTCGAGTTGCAATGTATAGATGAAGGGGCTTATAAATTCTGGGAAACTTTAATGATGATAGATAATTCCCTTAATAATCCTACCAGTAATATAAAGGGGGGAGCTTTGGGATATTTCAATGCTTATTCTTTTGACAGGATGACGATAACAGCAATTTGGTAATATTGTAGATTGCTATATGCCGGGGGTACCCCCGGTATGATTCAATCCACCCTTACAAGGTATCAGAATAATATATCAACAGATTAGCCTTAATAAATTAGAATATTATTTCTTTACTGCCTTCTTTGGGGTTCTTTTGGAAACTTTTTGAGGCTTTTCCTCTTTTACCGCTTTAGTATTTATATCTTCCTTTGTTTCTTTATCCACTACTCCTTTCTTATTTTTACTTTCAATATCATCCTGCAATACTTTCTTGAATTTTTCGATATCCTCTTTTGCCTCAGCTGTCAATGTAGGATAATGCAGATCAAGAGTTTCCAGTTTATCACAAATAATTTGTCCTACCAGATATCTCATAAACCATTTATGATTAGCAGGAATAACATACCAGGGAGCAATTTCGGTAGAGGTATTTGTGAGCATATCGGAGAATGCTTTCATATAATCATTCCAGTAGGCACGTTCTTTCAGGTCTGAAGCAGAGAATTTCCAGTTTTTAGTTTCATCTTCAAGGCGTGAGATAAATCTTTTTTCCTGCTCTTCTTCAGAGATGTTGAGGAAGAATTTAAGGACCACAGTGCTGTTTTCCGTCAGATATCGTTCATAATCATTGATCTGTCTGTACCGGTTTTTCCAGAATTTTTCATTGATATCTTCTACCGTTTTTATATCAGGTAATTTATTGGTCAGCAGTATTTCGGGATGTACTTTGGGCACCAGAACATCTTCATAATGTGATCTGTTGAAAATACCTATCCGTCCCCGTTCGGGTAAACTCTTGTTTATACGCCATAGGTAGTCGTGATCAAGTTCCTCGGCAGAAGGTTGTTTAAAAGAGTATACCTGACAACCCTGAGGATTTACTCCCGACATCACATGTTTGATGGTACCATCCTTCCCGGCAGCATCCATTGCTTGTAAGATAATAAGGATAGAATAGCGGTCATGCGCATAAAGTTTGCTTTGGAGGTTAGCCAGCAATTCGGTATTTTCAATCAAAAGGCTTTTGGCTTCAGATTTGTTCATACCGGCAACATACTCCGGATCAAAATCTGATACTTTGTGTTTATCTCCCGGTTTTGCAACTATCTTTTTTAAAACTTCCTTTTTCATTATCATATAAAATTTTATTATAAAGATAACGTACAAGGTGAAGAGATGTTCTTTTATTCTGGAATTATTATTTAAACAGGCTCTTAATACTCTGAAAATAGATGATTAATATTTCTTAGATATGAAACAACTTCCAGATATTATTTTATTGTGAATATACAACCGTTATGAAAAAAATAGGATATCTTTATCAGCTGTATAGTATGAGAAAAGATTAAAAAGATATACCTTAAAAACGTCGGTTTAAAAAATATAATTTAATAGATATGCAACAACCCGTTTTAAATAAAATGCCCCGAATTGAAGTAGTTGATGCATTACGGGGATTTGCCGTTATGGCAATTCTGTTAGTTCACAGTCTTGAACATTTTATTTTTCCGGTTTATCCCGACCCCGCTGATATGCCGGGCTGGCTGAATGTGCTGGACCAAGGTATTTTTGATGTAGTATTTGCACTTTTTGCAGGCAAATCGTACGCTATCTTTGCCCTACTGTTTGGATTTACTTTCTGTATACAATATACGAATCAGCAGCTGAAAGGGAATGATTTTGGTTACCGTTTTTTGTGGCGTTTATTGTTACTGGCTGGTTTTGCAACCATCAATGCTGCGTTTTTTCCTGCCGGAGATGTATTATTGTTATTTGCTATTGTGGGTATCTTTCTTTTTATCGTAAGGAAATGGAGCAACAAATCAGTGCTTATTTTTGCTATACTATTATTGTTACAGCCTGTAGAGTGGTTTCATTATATTGCCGGTCTTATCGATCCCTCCTATACTTTACCCGATTTAGGTGTTGGGGCTATGTATAATGAAGTGGCGGAATATACAAAGGAGGGTGATTATGGTAAGTTTTTTTTTGGTAATATTACGTTAGGACAAAAGGCGAGCTTGTTCTGGGCTATTGGGGCAGGACGTTTTCTGCAAACTGCGGGATTGTTTATGATTGGCCTATTGATTGGTAGAAAACAGCTTTTCGTTACTTCTGAAAAGAATATCTGTTTTTGGGTTAAATCGTTAATTATTGCTGCTGTTTTATTCAGTCCTTTATATGTATTGAAAGTGCAGGTTTATGATAATGGCAGCTCTGAAATGATCAAGCAAACCGTAGGCGTGGTTTTCGATATGTGGCAGAAATTAGCTTTTACCTTTGTACTGATTTCTTCTTTTGTAATATTGTATCAAACGGATAAGTTTAAGAAACTTGTTTCAGATTTGCGTTATTATGGTAAAATGAGTCTGACAAATTATATCGGCCAATCTATCTTGGGCGCTTTCATTTACTTTCCGATAGGTTTATATCTTGCCCCGTATTGCGGGTATACAGTAAGTTTATTTATTGGTATCGTTATTTTTGTCGTTCAGGTTAAGTTCTGTAAATGGTGGCTTAAAACTTATAAACAGGGTATGCTTGAAAGCTTATGGCATAAATTGACATGGTTTGGGAGTAAGAAGTAATTTATTTTAAAAATAAAACTTACTTTTTAGTATAGTCTGATATACTTCCGGATGAAGAAAATACCTGATATCTTTTTCTTCCCTTATCGCCTGGCGGATAAATGTTGAACTTATTTCGAGCAGAGGTGTATCTAGTAAACGTACGTTTGGCGGAAATTCCCTTTCACGGATTTCGATACCGGGACGTGGATAAACTAATATTTTATTCTCATCAATCAACCGCCTGCTATCTTTCCATTTGGGAAAATATTGCCAGTTATCAGCTCCGATAATTAAGTAAAATAGATGGTCGGGATAAGCACTTTTCAATGCATCGAGTGTATTTATCGTATAAGATGGCCGTGGTAGTTGGAATTCGAAATCAGATGCATAAAATTTCGGATAATCTTTGATGGCAATGTTTACAAGTTCTAACCGTTTGGAATCTTCCAGCAAATCAGCTTGCTGCTTTAAAGGATTCTGAGGGCTGACCATAAACCATAATTCATCGATGTCTTCAAACTCGCATAAGTAATTTGCAAGTATCAGATGACCTATATGAATGGGATTAAAAGAACCACCAAAGATTCCCGTTTTGATCTTCATTTTGACTATTCTTTATCAAGAAACTCTTTAATTTTCTGTAAGGCTTCTGTTTTCGCCTTTTCTAAATCATCATTCACAACAACGATATCAAATTTCTTTGCATATTCCATCTCAAATTCAGCTTTTGCTATGCGGCATTCGATTACTTCGGGAGAATCGGTGTTACGTCCGTTTAATCTTTTCCGGAGTTCCTCAATGCTGGGCGGTTGAATGAAAACCGACAATGCCCTTTCACCATAGTAGTTTTTGATATTGCAACCACCTACTACATCGACATCAAATATCACATTCTGCCCGGCTGCGAGTTGCTTTTCTACTTCTTCTTTTAATGTACCGTAATACCGGTTTTCATAAACTTCTTCGTATTCAAGAAATTCGTCGCGGGCGATACGTTCCCTAAACTCGTTCGGCGTTAAGAAATAATACTCTATCCCGTGTTTTTCTTCTCCACGGGGTGGACGGCTGGTAGCCGAAATAGAAAAGGCCAGATTGAGATCCTGTGTTAACAGGTAGTTGATGATAGTTGATTTACCCGAACCGGAAGGAGCTGAGAATATAATTAACTTGCCGCTACCCATTCTTACATTACATTTAGAATTTGTTCTTTTATCTGTTCCAATTCATCTTTCATCTGGACTACGATCTTTTGCATTTCCGCATGGTTGGATTTGCTGCCTAAAGTATTAACTTCTCTTCCTATTTCCTGAGAAATAAATCCGAGTTTCTTTCCTTGCCCGTGGTTTTCTTTAAGCGTATCCAGGAAATATGACAGATGGTTGGTTAGGCGTTGTTTCTCTTCGTTGATGTCCAGTTTCTCAATGTAGTAAATAAGTTCTTGCTCCAAACGGTCTTTATCATAATCTACACCGATGTTTTTCCCCAGATTGTCAAGAATACGTTCTTTGATCTTATCTATGCGCTCATTCTCATAAGGAGCAATACTATCTAATAACTTTTTGATATTATTTATTTTTTCAATCAGTTTCTTTTCCAGGGCAGCCCCTTCCTGTTTCCGGAAATTGATCAGTTGAGAAAGAGCATCTTTTATAACCGACGATACTACGCCCCATTCTTCATCCGAAAGTTCTTGTAAATCAGCTTTTGTCATTACTTCCGGCATACGTAGTATTACCTGAAACCAATCGGCAGGAACCGGGATCTGCATTTTATCAGCTAACTCTTTGATCTGTTTATAATAATTTTCAAATATACCGGTATTGATCGGAATGCCGCTTTCAGTTGCATCCTTTTCAATCCACAGATTGAATTCGACTTTACCACGTTCGAGGGTTTTAGATATCTCATTACGTATCTCCATTTCTTTTTCGCGATAGAGTGGAGCTATACGTGTAGATAAGTCTAGTGCTTTACTATTGAGGGATTTAATTTCCGCACTAATTTTTTTATCTGCGAATTCGGCTATAGATTTGCCATATCCGGTCATTGACTGTATCATAATTGTATATATTTTCAGCAAAAGTAATGTTTTTGTGGCAGATTAGTGAAGAAATGCCGATAAATGAATGATACCTTTTTTATAGTTTTGCCGTAAAACGGACAGCGGTGATCAGGATATCTTTCAATTCTTAGTTTTTTTACGGGGAGTGATTACATAATCAAAAGTGTAACGTCATACATAAAGATGTGTAAATTCAACCATGCTTACTATGAAGAAATTAACATATAATTCTCTTCTTCTTTTATTGACCATATTATTTTCCGGTATTATTGCATGCACAGGAAAACAATCAAATAAAGCAGGAGGAATTGAGCTTACTGACAAGGAAGAACCCTATAAAATAGCAGTATGCGACTGGATGATCCTGAAGCGTCAGAAGATTGGTGCATTTGAACTGGCAAGAGAATTAAATAGTGATGGCCTTGAATTAGATATGGGGAGTTTGGGAAAGCGTGACTCTTTTGATAATAAGCTATGCGATCCGCATTTTCAAACTCTGTTTAGAGAAAAAGCAGAAGAATTTCATATCGAAGTCCCTTCTATAGCCATGTCCGGCTTTTATGCACAGTCATTCGTAGCACGGGATAATTACATTGATTTGATACAAGATTGCCTGAATACTATGGAAATAATGGGAGCCAAAGTTGCCTTTTTACCTTTGGGAGTGCAAGGAGACTTGAATAAAAATCCGGAAATAAGACCGGAATTGATCAAACGATTGAAAATAATCGGTGATATGGCAGAGAAAACCGGAGCAATAATTGGCATTGAAACTTCGTTAGATGCAAAGAGCGATGTCATTTTACTGGAAGAAATTAATTCTCCTGCAATAAAAATCTACTTTAATTTTCAGAATCCGCTCGAAGCGGGTAGAGATTTGTATGACGAATTACGTATCCTGGGTAAAGACCGTATCTGTCAGATACACTGCACAGATACGGATGGAGTTACTTTACCTGATAATAAGCGGTTAGATATGCACAAGGTGAAAAGCACATTAGATGATATGGGATGGAGGGGATGGCTCGTTGTAGAACGCTCCCGTGATAAAGACCATGTGAGAGATGTCAAGAAGAACTTTGGAACAAATGTAGAATACCTGAAAAATATATTTCAAAACTAAATACCTATAATTATTAATTCTATGAATCAGAAAAAGAGTAAAAGTAGATTTACACAGATCCCTTATTTGTGTAAATCGGTTTATGTTATGATGATTCTGTGTTCCTGTTTACTTATGATACCGGCATCGGTTATGGCCGAAGATGGTACAAATGTAAGCATGAATATAGATCAACAGATTGCGGTGACGGGTAGAGTAATAGATCATACCGGAGAGGCTGTTATTGGTGCAAGCGTGATGGTAGAAGGAACTACTCTGGGTACAATAACAGATATTGATGGAAACTTTTCTTTATCAGCTCCACAAAATGGGACATTGGTTATTTCTTTTGTGGGATATGAAACACAGAAAGTAAGAGTAAGGGCTGGAGGAATAACGATTACTTTGAAAGAGGATGCTGAACTGCTGGATGAGGTAGTTGTAGTGGGGTATGGTGCAGTAAAGAGGGCGAATTTGACAGGAGCAGTATCTAGTGTGGATATGGCCGGTTTAAGTGATATACCATCAACAAACTTGACTTCTGTTTTAATGGGAACTATGCCGGGTGTTACCGTAGGAGAATCGACTGGTAACCCTTTATCAGATGCTACAATTAAAATACGTATAAATGGTTCATGGAATTCAGAAGATCCTTTGTATGTAATAGATGGATTTATCCGTGATGCAGCCGCTTTTAATATGTTAGATCCCTCAGAAGTAGAAAATATATCTGTATTAAAAGATGCAGCAGCAGCAATTTATGGTGTACGAGGTGCTGGAGGAGTACTTTTGGTAACGACTAAAAGAGGGAAAGAAGGAAAAACTAAGATTAATTATTCTGGCTCTTACGGATTTTCGCAAGGGGTAAGTATGCCGGAAATGTTGAGTGCCTATGAACAAGGAGTAATGTTGAATGATATGTGGAATCAGGAAATTAAATATGCAAGTTCGACTTCAGAATATTCCTTCTTTACCGATTCTGAGCTTGAGAAAATGAAAGGTCTTAATTATGATTGGCTAGATATGGGATGGAAAAATTCATCAAATACGCGACATACTTTGAACATAAGTGGAGGTACTGAAAAGGTTCGTTATTTTGTAGGTGGTTCATATATGTGGTCTGATGGTAATTTTTCGAATTTAGATATTAATCGTTATAGTTTCCGTACAGGTGTGGATGTGGATTTCACAAAGCAATTTAAAGGAAACTTTTCTGTAAGCTTCTCGGGGAAAGATAGTAATATGCCTTTAAATGAAAAAGATGCAGAACCAGACAGGATGTATGGAACTTTTAGCGATTTAGCTCGTGCTCCTCGATTTGTTCCTGCATATAGTGAAGATGGGTTACCTGTGGGAAATGGTATCGCACAAAGTGGAACTCATCCGCTGGAAGTATTTAATTCAGGCTCATATAAAAAGAATAATTCAACAGATATAGCACTTAGTGGAAATCTTAGCTATGATTTTACTAAAATAAAAGGATTAAGAGCTGACATTTCCATTAATTATAGTCGTAACTCAAATTATAGTAAGCAATTAGCGAAATCATACAAGTTATATGAATTTGAAAAAGATGGTAATTTGATAACTAACCAACTTAAATCAGTAAAAACAATTACTAATTCTGATAAAATATATGAGTCTGCAGGTTTTGGATATGCATATCAGTTGAATCCTTCTCTATCTTATGCAAACAGATTTGGAGATCATGATATATCTGTTATGGCTGTTTACGAACAGTCCGAATCAGGCGGAAATAATTTGTCATTAGGACGTACGGGTATGGTTATTGAGAATCTTGAATCAATGGGTGGCTTTAGCCAAGATCAAAAGAACTGGAATACAAATTCAACTATTAACACAAAATCCAGAAGGCAATCTTTTATAGGACGTGTAAATTATAATTATGCGAATAAATATTTTTTCGAAGGAGCAGCCAGGTATGAAGCTTCTACAAATTTTGCACCAGGTCATCGTTGGGGACTATTCCCTTCTGTAGCTGTCGGTTGGAGAATATCTGAAGAAAACTTTTTTAAGGAAAATGTAACATTTATGGATAACTTAAAGTTGCGTGTATCATACGGACGTTTGGGAAGTGATAAAGTCAGTATGGGACAATGGCGTGAAAGTTATTCACTTTCAACAAAATATGCATTGTTTGGTAATAATATACTCCAAACAGGTTTATCGCCTGCTATGGAAGGGCTTGTATATTGGTCTTCTACCTGGGAAAAGAGCGATTCCTATAATGCCGGTATCGACATGAGGTTTTTTAATTGTCTGAATGTAAGTATCGACGGATTTTATCGACATACATTTGATATCTTAGATGATGGTAAAAGTGAATTCCCTCAAACTTCAGGTATAAGCGGATCTACCCCTAAAACGAATTATGGAATTCAAGATTCATGGGGGGGGGAACTGGAAATAACATATCAAAAACAAGTAAATAAAGATTGGGGAATAATAGTAAAAGGAAATCTTGCATATGCAACAAATAAAGTGATTCGTAAACGGCAAAATCCGGGCGTTATAGGAACATGGTCTGATGAGGAAGGAAAGATTCGTAATGGTGATACTGGATATATATGTATGGGAATCGCACGTACTCAAGAAGATGTTGATAATTACATCGCATATTTAAGAAGCCATTTATCTGATCCTAACGATGAAAATGTTTTAGTAAGTGTATTTGGAAGGACCCAGGATACTTTTGCTCCTGGAATGTTAATGTTTAAAGATATTGGAAGTCCACGATATCAGGATGAAAATGGAAACTGGCATGATGGTGCTCCCGACGGACATATTAGTGATGATAACTATAGTGATCAGCGTATTATTAATAAATATTCCAGTGCTCCTTTTAATTATGGGTTTACACTTGGATTCAACTATAAGTCTTTTAGAGTGGATGCTTTGTTTAACGGAGAATTTGGACATGATGTAATATTTGATAAAGGTTTTTATGAAACAGCTTCTGGCGGAAAACGTTCCGGTGATTTTTTATCATTAGAATCTAATAACCTTAAAGAATGGTATGGTAATTATTGGACAGAAGACAACCCTAATGCAAAATATCCTCGTTTAGATTCTCATTCTTTACGTAATAAAAGATCTACTTTTTGGATGCGTGACGGTCATTCTTTACGTTTGCGCTCTTTAAATATATCATATAACTTACCTAAAAAATATGCCAATGAGCTTCATATGGAGCAGTTGAGAGTTTTCTTTACAGGAACTAACCTGTGGACTATCGTAAATCCGTATCCTTATAAGGATGCATATGTTGGATTCTGGTCTGACTATCCTCAAATCAGAACTTTTAATTTTGGTGTAAATCTTACTTTCTAATATAAACAGATATGAAATTACTTAATAAGATATTAATGTGTTTTTGTGCATTAAGTATGTTCTGTGCATGTAGTGACTTTTTGGATATTAAGGACGAAGGGGCTATTAATCCAGGTATATGGGATAGTGAACAGAGTGCCATGCTATATGTAAATAATATATATCAATTATGTTTGCCTAAATTTGGTGGAGACGATTTTGCTGGAACAGGGGTTTCTAAACTATCCGATGAAACAACAGATGTGGGGGATCTTTTACTCGGTACACTAGCTACAGGGAAAGAGGGAACTTTATCTGCAGTAAATTATCAACCGGTACGCTATATTAATATAGGATTCCAAAATATGGAAAAATCATCTTTGACTGGAACTTCGCGGAATAATATACTGGGACAATTCCATTTCTTTCGTGCATGGCAACACTGGAAGATGGTGTTAGTATATGGAGGTATTCCTTATATGAAAGATATTGTAGATTTTAATAGTGAAGAAAGTATTTTAAATGCTCCACGTAATAAAACGTCCGAATGTATTGAATATATTAAAGAGGATTTGAATAAAGCTATGGAACTGCTTCCTTCTTCATGGGTGAAAGAAACTGATTATGGAAGAGTAACAAAGGCTACAGCTGCTTCGTTATTGGGAAGAATTTTACTTTTTTATGCAAGTCCTCAATTTAACCCTACAAATGATCTTTCTCGTTGGAGAGATGCTTATGATGCTAATCTGAAAGCCGAAGAAATTTGTCTGAGAGATAATTATGGTTTATTTGATGTAAATACTCCTGTTACAGAACAATGGCCTGCCTCAACAGATATTAATAAAATATTTACAACAGAACAAAATAAAGAGATATTATTTGTACGTTTATATGATAATGCAGGTGAGAATGTTCATTCATATGAAGAAAGTGTTCGAACAGGGCAAATTACAGGAAAAACAGATGCTCCACCATCTAATTGTCCTACTATAAATTTAATGAAGGCTTTTCCTATGAAGGACGGAACGCCGTATTCGGGAACAGATTTATCTATGGATTTTTATAAAGATCGTGATCCTCGCTTTTACTCTACAATAGCATACAATGGGAGTTATTTCCCTTTAGGAGGAGATAATAACCGCCGTCAATGGACTTATACGGGAGGAGAGGGTACTACAGTTACGTCTGCAAATATAACACCAACTGGCTTTTATTGCAGAAAAATGGTAAATACGACTATAACAGATTTAGCAAAAACAACTACAGATTGGGTAGAAATGCGATATGCTGAGGTTTTATTGAATTTAGCTGAATGTGCTTTTGAGATTGGAGAAACAGAAAAAGGATATGCGTGTTTAAAACAACTTCGGGAACGTGCAGGAATAGAACCTGGCGTGGATGGATATTATGGTTTGAAATCATTTCCAGGAAGTTTAATCGAGTTAGTAATGAATGAAAGATTGATTGAACTGGCTTTTGAAGGAAAACGTTTTCATGATTTAAGAAGAAGGAATATGTTCACTCACGATTTAGGTTCATATACAAAAAAAATGAACGGACAAAAGAAAAAAGCATGGGGATTAGCATTTAATTTAAATACAAATTTGATATCGCAGATAGAGTTTGAAAAGATCCGGGATAATTTGAGTATTAATGATGTATATAAGTATATGACTGTAAGAAAGACCACAGCCGGACCAACAGCTAAAGGAATGAATTATAAATGTTATATAACAGAAGAGGAACTGAAAGCAGATCCAAATGGGGATGTTCATTATAATTATAACTTTTTTGATATTTCCGATGCTATTTTGACTCGTAGTCCTGCTATTAAACAAACCTTGGGCTGGCCCCATGGTGAGTTTAATCCTTTTGAATAGTTAATATATTTCATTCAAGTACAGAAAATCTCCGGGATAGTTTTGCTATTTTTGGAGATTTTGTTTCTCATAGTTAACATGCAAAACCGAGTACAAAGAGAGATTTTATGCGTTACATTAATTAGATAGAAATATTAATACCTATGAAAAATTTTATATTAATTTTATTTATTACACTATTCAGTGTAAATATTACAGCGAAAGACCAGCCTTTTACTTGCATTGTCGCAAGCGATGAATCTGGTACCCATACGTCTGTTCAAGCTGCCATTGATGCATGTCCGGAAGGTGAAATACGGAGTCTTATTTTTATTAAAAATGGCATTTATAAAGAAATGGTAAATGTACCTGCTACTAAAAAAATAAGTTTGATTGGAGAAAGCAGAGATGGAGTTCTTATTACCTTTGATCGCGATCGTGGCCCAAATAGCGAATATACTGACTTTAGAGACATTACTACATGCCAATTTTACGGAGAAGATATGTATGTTGAAGGACTGACTATTGAAAATTCAGCAGGAAATGTAGGACAAGCCGAGGCTCATTATGTGGCAAAAGACCGCCAGACATACAAAAATTGCCGTTTTCTGGGTTATCAGGATACACAGCGTACCAATAATGGTGCTCGTGCATATTTTAAAAATTGTTGGGTCGAAGGTGCAGTTGATTTTATATTTGGAGGAGGGATGATGTATTATGATGATTGTACAATTAATTGTGTAAATGGTGGAGGTTATATTGCTGCTCCGGCAGAATATGAATTTATAATAAAAAAATCAGATACGGCAACTAACCGTATTTTAAGATTTAATTATATATTTCGCAATTGTGATATTACAGCCAATGCGGATGTACAGTTAAATACATATTATTTGGGACGTCCGTGGAAAGAAACCTCAGGAACTTATTATATAAATTGCAAAATAGGTAACCACATAAAACCTGCTGGTTGGAGAGAATGGAATGGCAATGAAGCCACTGCTTGTTTTGGTGAATATGCGAATCGTGATTTGAATGGAAATATGTTGGATATCAATGAAAGAGTAAATTGGAGTTTTCAGTTAGCACAGGTAGACGCAGAGAAGTTTACTCCTGATTTTGTATTTGGAAAGGCTAATCCTTCAAAAACTTATGATCCTGTATCTCTTTGTAAAAATCCGGCTTCACCTTCTTACGCAGAATATTCTCAAAATAATCTGGAATGGACAGCTGTTGAAGGAGCAATAGGATATATAATATTAAAAGATGGGAAGTTTTTTGATTCAGTAACAGGTACGACTTACACCGATCAATCTGGTATTAAAGGTTTCTACAGTATAAAAAGCATAGCGGAGCATGGTGCCTTAAGTAATCCTGTAAGAGTAGAAAATGTCGATAATCAGCTATTAAAGGCATTTCCTACTGCCGAAGGTTTTGGTAAATTGGCAAGTGGAGGACGTGGCGGTCGGGTTGTTATAGTTACAAATTTGGAAGATGATGCTGCCGGGTCTATTGAAGGTTCATTCAGATGGGCTCTAAACCAATACACCAGCGATTTTACTGTTGTCTTTGCTGTTTCTGGCAGAATAGAATTAGTAGCTCCATTAAAAGCAAAAAAGAAGAATTTTACTGTTGCTGGCCAAACAGCTCCTGGGGATGGGATTTGCATAACTGGTAATCTTGTCAGCTTTGGAGGTTCGGAAAACTTTATTATTCGACATATTCGTTTTCGTGTAGGACAGCTTGATAGTGAAGGTAATATAATTGCAGAGAATTGTCTGAATGTGGAGAATTGTTCTAACTTTATTATTGACCATTGTTCATTAGGTTGGTCTGTAGAGGAAAATATGAATTCATATGATGATAAGTTCCATACAATACAATGGTGCATACTTCATGAAGGATTATATAATTCCGGCCATCCAAAAGGAGCTCGCGGATATGGTGCGCAATGGGGTGGTAGCCAAGCTACTTATCATCACAATCTCTTAGCACATAACCGCTCACGCAGTCCTCGTTTCAATGGCGCACAAAACAATGATATGCAGACATTTATAGAATATATTAATAATGTAAATTATAACTGGGGTAGTTCTGGTGCTGTGTATGGTGGTGAGAATGAAGGTGGAGCACGTTCAATTCATGAGTTGAATATGATAAATAATTACTATAAACCAGGTCCCGCTACTCCATCGGATACTTATTTTGTTCGTCCTTCTTATATTCGTGATGGATATACTTCTAACGGACCTTCTCAATGGCATCTAAGCGGAAATGTAATGGTCGGAAGCCCGGAAAAGACTCAGGACAACTGGAAAGGTGTTAGAATGGATGCTGCACATTACACTGTAGAGCAGATGAAGGTTGATACTATTATAATTCCTAATGATGATGTTCGTTTAAAATTATATAAAACTTATTATCATGACTATACTTATAATACATACGAAACAGCAGAAGCTGCTTATGAATCTGTTTTAGCACATGCCGGAGCACTTCCGCGTGATCCGGTAGATTCAAGAATAATTAATGAAGTAAGTAATGGATTAGCTCCTTATGGAAATAAAGGTATCATTGATGTTCCTTCACAAGTAGGAGGGTATCCTGTTTACGAAACATTTGATATGATAGTAGACAATGATGAAGATGGTATGGATGATGCCTGGGAAATTGCTAATGGATTAAATCCAAATGATCCAAATGATAGAAATCTTCTTACTGATTTGGGATATACTGCTTTAGAAGTGTATTTAAATAGTTTAGTAGGCGAGGTTATAAAGCATGATTTTACAACAGGAATTTTTCAGACAAAAGAAGAAGATCAGTTGATGTTGGAAAATACTATTGTAACAAATGAATTATCTATAAGTGAAATATCAAATCTGGAGGGGGTATATATTTTTAATATGAACGGCATGAAAGTATTAAGTGCAAAGTTAAAAGGTAAAAACACCGTCCAATTGAATAATTTATTCTCCGGTCATTATATTATTGTGGGTTATACTGAGACCGGAGAGATTAAAACAACTCGATTCTTAAAAAAATAAAAACATAGGAGGTTTGTAATTTTTTTCTTTTAGTTATCTGAGTACAAAATTGCAAGCCTCTCGTTATAACTATATTATTTAGTAACTTAAAAAATAATGCTTATGAGATCTTTTACAAAATTACTTTTATTTTCCTTAACAGTGATATTTGCCAATAGTGTATATGCACAATGTGATCCTTCTGTTTTTACTTACTACGGGCATACAAATGCTTCTTGGGAACCAAGTGAGTATTATCAGATCATAGATATGGATGCAGCGACCTTGACAGACCCAACACTTTATCCTAGAACTGGTGCGGAAGATGGTACATTTGATAATTCAAACTATGGACAAGGAACAGTTAAAGCACCTGTTGGTTCCGGAGAAATTGTAACTCCTTTATATGATTATGATGAAGGAAGTGATTCTTATATTCCTTCTGGTAAAACTTATTCAATCAAGTATTGGAATTGTGTGTTTGCACCAGACCATTACGGAAGTGCTTACACTAAACTAAATGAGTACGGAACAGAACCTTCAGGAAAGGATAATGGATGTACAAAAAATGATAATACTGTATTAGTAGGAAATGTTTTTAATAAAAAAGGTTTTATTGAACTTAGCCGTCAAAGCTCTACAGAAGCAGAAGGGAGCAAACATGGTGGTATTCAGTTAGATGGTTTAAGAGGAATTGAAAAAATACAATGGTCATATTCTTCAACAAGCTGGAAACGTGGTGTAATGTGTGAAGTTAAATGGGGAGATGGTGACTGGCAAATAAGACGCTCTATACCAAGTGGAGTTGGTGGAGGTGGTGCTAGCGCTGTAGATGGCTATGCAACATTTTCCGAACAAGGTTATGAATTTGAAGAAGTATTCAATTTAGGAGAAGATTTTGATAGAGAATTCTCGATTCGTTTCCGTATTTGGGATGGTGATACTATAACTTGGAAGGATGCATATGATAACGGTGAAAAACCTGCCGGTTATTTCTATACTAAAGTTGATCCTTATGGAGAACCTCAGGTAGTTCGTATTCATCAGATTAAAGTATTCTCAGGAATGCAAGGTTCTGATTTTGCTAACTATACAAATATTTCGAATAATCAAGCTGATAATTTCTCTATATCTAAAATTGGTAATGCCATTTCATTGTCAGAAGAAGGAAATGTTGAGATCTATACTATAGATGGTAAGCTTGTTAAGACTGTAACAGGAAAAGAAATTAATATTTCAGACCTTAATAAAGGTATCTATGTTGTTAAAGCAAAATCATTATCCGGTATAGTAAAGAATACAAAAATAGCTCTATAATCAGATATTTACTTATAAAAATAAAGCAGGCTTTTTAAAATACCTGCTTTATTTTTATATAATCCATCCTTCTATATAATTTTCTAAAATCTGCCTTCACCCTTTCATTCCTTTTTTACTTACTCATTTCCAGCCCTCTAAAGTGAATCCATCATCTTTCACCTTTCTTTCACCTCTTCATCATTTCTTGATTGTCTGTAATATCCCGGTGCCGGACGATAAATTGGCGAACTCTTCAATCCTTCTCTGATAATTTTTCCGTGAACTACAAGCTCATTAATCCGTTTATTGGCCATCCATCGGGTAAATCCACAAATCCTTTCTATATCTCCCCGGATGAAATAATGATGGTCTTGAAAATAATTCGTTAATTTCTCGTCTAATTCAATCTCAGAATACTTATTAGAATGATTTTTGATAGGAGAGCGCTCGAATCTTACACTTTTCAATGCATTCTTTAATTTTTTTTCAGGTCTGAAGGCAATTGTTTTGAACTGTATGGATTCTGCACGAATTTCTTTAGGACTTCGTATTTCCGGACATTGCAAAGTCATCTGGAAATATCCGATACCTTCCAGATATACACGGTTTCCTTCTTTTAACTGTTCCTCTAAAGATTCTCCCAGTGCATGCAGTACAGCTTTTATATCCGATTCAGTAAGCGTACACCTGCTATGAATATCTTTTGCCATTTCGTCAGTAGTGGTAGTACTGGAACTTACTACACGTGCATGATACCTTATTTTTTTCTTTCCTTTCCCGGGAACCGGATTCTCATAGAAGTCATACTTTACTGTCATAAGTTAGTTTTTATCTATTATATCACTAAATATTAATTGTTTTCTATGCACATATTTATTTAATGACAATTATCATCCGTATGTCTTACGATTGTCATTTATTTAGATGACAATACTCATTTATATGTTTGACATCTATCAAATGAATAATATATGCCTACAAAAGTATTAATTAATACCGATTATACCAATAAAAAGATAGATTATCTTTTATAGATGATTTTTCCGAAAAATACTCTTTTAAATAGTTGCAGAGCGGATTTTTAATATATTATATTTACCTGAAAAAACAAGAACAAATGAAAAGAATTATGGAAAAAATAGCAGAGAAATGGAAAGCCGTTTACCTGAAAATAGTAGGTTTATCAGGGAAGTCTAATAATCAGTTTGATATGAATCATCATTTGCAGACAGCAAAAATGTGTGTATCTCCAAAATTAGTGAAAATCGTGTAATTAAGCAAAAAGAAAGTCCTACTGATCCTATAATAAAGCTAAATGAATATTTGTATCAAACTTATCAATTCAGGTATAATTTACTGACAGAAGAAGCCGAGTATCGTAACTGTAACGACGGCAATGCAAATTTCACTGTTATCACGCAGCGGGATTTAAATAGTATATGTCTGGATGCACACTTGCAGGGAATCAATTGCTGGGATCGGGACGTTTCACGATATATCTATTCGAATAAGATACCGGTTTACCATCCTTTTAATCACTATCTGGAAAATCTGCCGCAATGGGATAGGATTGACCGGATAAAAGAACTGGCCTGTAAGGTTTCGACAAATAAATTATGGATAATGGGCTTTCATCGTTGGATGTTAGCAATGACTGCGCAATGCTTGGGGATAGGGTCAGCACATGCCAATAGTATAGCACCTTTATTGATCAGCCATGAGCAGGGAAAACGGAAATCAACGTTTTGTAAAATGTTGCTTCCACAAGCTTTGCAACGATATTATACAGATAGTTTTGATATTAACTCACAAAGTCAGGCAGAACGCAAACTGGGCATTTTCGGATTAATCAACCTGGATGAATTCGATAAACTTCCGGTCGGTAAAATGCCTCTATTAAAAAATCTAATGCAGATGGCTGATTTGAATATTCGTGGTGCCTATAAGAAAAACTATCAGAGGTTGCCCCGTATTGCTTCATTTATAGGTACTTTAAATCAAAAAGAGTTATTGACCGATCCAACAGGAAGCCGGCGCTTTCTTTGTGTGGAAGTTAATGAAATAATTGATTGTAAAGATATCGATCATGATCAGGTTTATGCACAACTAAAATATGAATTAGGTGAAGGACAGAGATATTGGTTTACAAGTGAAGAAGAGGCCGAAATAATGCGATACAATCTCTCTTTTTATAAACAGACGCCGGAGGAGGAAGTGTTTTATTCCTGTTTTCGTCCTGCAGAAGAAGGTGCGAAATATTTACAATTGTCAGGATCTGAAATTTTTAAATATTTGAAAAAATATAATCCGGCAGCGATGAGTGGCGCTTCTCCTATAAAGTTTTATAAGATATTGACGAAAACAGGTACGGAAAAAGTTCATACTAAACAAGGAAATCTCTATCGGGTGGTGAAGTTGGTGAAGGCAGGGTGAAAGGAAAGGTTTTGCCCTGAAAGGCTCTTTGGCAAAGGCTTTCGGGGAGTGTCTTGTCCTGATATAGGTTGACTCAATACGAGTCATTATGGATAAATTATTAAAAGAAAAAAGTTTATTTCGTC
>PPYE01453485.1_pt1 | contig 41272 bp, 25 predicted proteins | sample 1559881 | NCBI WGS metagenome assembly PPYE01 (sample SAMN08240022, study PRJNA423297) | Human gut metagenome, whole genome shotgun sequencing project. | reverse complement strand
GCCTGTTCGAGCATGATGCGGGAACGGGCGTGCTGTTCCTTCAGTTTTTTGTGTACCGCTTTCAGTTCTTCCACGTATGGATGCTTTTTCAGTTTGGGAGGCAGGCTGTTCAGCTCTTTTCCGGCTCTTACTTGTTTGATTTCCGGTTTGCCCTCATTGTTGACTTGCACATAGACTTCCACGCCTTCTATTTCTTTGGGGGTCAGGTAAGGAGTGATTTCTTTGATCAGTTCCGTTTCCATGCTCCATGTCAGACGGGTGACGTCTCCGTAACCGGAGTTACGTGCCAGGTTTTGCAGGGCGATGGTAACGGCTTTCTTCTCACTTTCCTGTCTCTGTGCACCAAATTCCTTGCTTTCTTTCAGGAACTTTTGCAGGAACTGATAGCGTTCGAGCAATTCCTTGTCGGCTTTTCGTCCCAGCGGGATAAGGCCGTAGCTCATCAGTAAGTCTTTATTTCGCTTCGCTATGATTTCTTTCTTCGCGTCTGCCGCTTTGGTCTTGCCGTTGACGGCATCGGCAAATTTACGGGCGCGGGTATGCGTGTTGCTTAATGAAATATATTTGGCTGCATTGTACACTACTTCGAAACGTTCCTTGCCGATAGTCTTGTAGGCTTCCTTGAACCAGTCGATGTCAAAAGCACCTTCCTGAAGGTCTTCTATGGCAATCGGGGTATATCGGGCGATGATCGCTTTCTTCTTGTCGTCGAAACATTCGCTGGTATGGGCATGGAAGTAGTAAGCGGCGCTTTCCAGTCCTTTCCATCCGGTCGCTTTTTCGGTGAGTTCCAGCCATTGTGGGGCGAACATGGCAGCTTCCACCAGTCGTATATGGCTGATGTCGGCCTGACTGGCGAGGCTTTTGAGTGTATCGCTGTCGTCGTCCGGAGACGGGTAGCAGGCATGGAGCAGGCTGCTCAATACTCCCCGTTTGGTATTGCGCCAGTTGTAGCTGTCACGTATGAAGGTATCTTTGCCGAACGCTTGCAGGATACGGATCAGTGTTTCTGCTCCGTAGACGCGGTGAAGCTCTTCCGCCAGACGGGTGACCTGAGTCTCGGAATCTCCCCGCTGTAACTCTATTTCCAGAATCCGGTTCACTACTTTCTGGGTCAGTGAATGGAAGAGGGAGTGGTTGCGCTCGTCCAGTGCCGAAGTGATATCTTTGATGCGTGTGGGCGAGTTGACACGTCCCATCAGTTCCCGGTATATTTCTTCGGTGGGAATCAGTCCCAGCATCCATGCGTGGGCAAAGTCCATGCTTTGCAGGTAGACATCCGTTTCTTCCAGTTCGGGAGTATGCTCCATATAGTTGGTGAGCTTGTAGAGCTGGTACCGGACGGTGAAATAACGGGTGAAGAGAGCGTCATTGATGGGATGCTGAGGCGCGTCGAGCCAGAACCGTACAAACTTGTTGTTGTGTATCGGGTAAACGATCTCCCTTGCTCCATATTCCTGCTTGTCTCTGAGCCATGTATGCTTATTGGTGTATTGACGGAAGATATTCTTTGTATTGAGCAGAGGAAGCAACTGCAAAAGCATATTGACGGAGAACTGCTGATAAGTTGCTTCGTTTCTGTATTCATGTGCCAGTCCGTCGATAATATCTTCTATCTGCCTGTAATAGGTCAGCTTGCGGAGCGACTTTTGCAGCCCGCGGTAAGTGAAGCCTGCATACATCTTATTGATAATCGGTTCGAACGTGTTGAGCGATTGGATGGCGGCTTCCTTGTCTTCCTGTTCTTCTTCGTCAAATTCATCGTCTTCGTCCTCTTCTATTTCGTTGGGTGCTCCGGTAGAGGCCAGCATGAACTTCATCATCAGCAATTTGTCGTAACTGCCGATTTCCTGTTGATAGAAATTCTGCCAGAGTTCCGGAAGTCCGAGTTCGCTCAGTCCGTCGTAGTGCTTGTACCAGTTCAGTAAGACACTGTTGCCCACCAAGCGTACTTCACCGTATTTATCCGTGAATTCGTCTTCTTTATGCTTTTCGATGTATTTGTTCAGCTTGTCGAAGATCGCTTTGGCTTTTCCTAAACGAATAAACTCAAATGCTTTCTTCACATTGAATCCGGTATCGGGAGTAATCGGAGGCAGGCTGACTTCAAGCGCAGGATTGTATAGCCCGAAGCCATTCTCTAGGGTATAGTTGCTTGTCGTGCTCTGTTCCGTACCGTCTCCGATCAGCGATTCGATCAGAACCTTCTCTTTGGCGTTCGGTTTCTGAATCTCTCTGACGGTGGACAGTAGTTCCTGGTATCTGTCTTTCAGAAAATCGACGTTGCGGATGCTCTTCATCATATCCAGCCCGGCAAGGCGGCGTTCGGCATTCTTGTTGCTCAGCAATCGGCGGATACTGGCTGCCAGTTGTGCTTCCGGCTGTTTCATCAGCAGATTGATGGCATTGATACGCATCTCGCTATATTTGAAACGGAGCAGTTCTTCTATATTCTGATACTGTTCGGGGGACAGGGACATTTCGGACAATACTTTGTATGCTTCGTCCCGTATGTCTGACGAACGGTCGCCGAGTGATTGCAGTACATATTCCTGCTCCACCTTGCTTTCGGTATGGGCCAGAACGATTCCGATATAGCTGGCACGGCTGTAAGATTCGAGTGCGGGAAGATACGTGCAAAGTTCCTCTCTCAGTCGGATATCGTTGGTCATCCATGCGATGTATGCCATTTTGTGGACTACATCCGAACGGGTGAGCACTACACAATCCCACGGGAACACATAAGGCGAATAAATCTCCTTGGCGGAAATAGACTGATAGACTTGTTTCAGATATCCATAGTGACGGACCGCCTCTTCCGGTGATTCAAAATAATCGCTGAGTGTGGGAGCTTCCTTGTTATCGCTGTATCGGCTCAGATAAAGACCGTCCATATAAAGAGGAAGGATAGCCGCCACCACTTTCGGGTCGTCGTGCCATACCTCGAATGCGTCTTTGCTGATCAGATGATTCATCTGAGAGGATTGCGTGCAGCGCAGGAAGTACAGTAATGTCTGTATCTGATGCTTGGCTCCCTTTCGGATGATGTCCGGTACGATGGCTCTGATCTCGTCCGTATCATAGAATCCGATGCTCCATAAAGCCAGATAAAGTACGACTGTATCCTTGCTTTGCAGGGCATTGCGGGCTGTTTCCGGATGATTCAGGAAATTCCAGATCAGTTCGACATACTTGTTGGTAATCCGTTCGCTGCTGTCCTGTTCGCCGATTCCGGTGCATACGGCGATGCTTCGCTTGACGGAGGCAAAACGTTGCAGTCCGTTGTTATAGATGATGGAGAATAGGTAGAGGTAACTTTCGGGACATCCTTCGTCCATCGTTTCCACAATGGCTTGGCGCAGTCCTTCCTGTAGCTTGGCTGCTAATAGCAGTTTGCCTTCCAGCTCCAGAAGCGGGCGGTATCCGCTGATGGCGATGGCGTGGAGATACCAGCGTTGCAGGCGGTGGACGTTGTTTTCGCTGGTCAGTACCTGATTCAGGTATTCGATTACTTTTTCGTTACCTTGTGCTATTTGTGCGGCCAGCCAGTAGGAAGAGTTCATATAGCCGCTGAATTCTTCTGTATCTTCGGGTGTATTTCCTCCTTTTAAGATCGCTTCCACTGAAAATCCGGTAGCGCGTAACTTCAGAAACTGTAGCCATGCGTCTCTGGCGTGGTCCAGATGATTGGACGGATTGGCGGAACGCTGGGCGCGCCGGTCGTATCCGATGGTATGCGGACAGCGTGCTTCGAGTTGCAGATAAGTATGGAACAGTCCGGCGAATTCGTCGCCCAACATATAGCGGAACAGCGTGTTAAGTCTGCCATCCATCAGATTGGCAATGCTTTCGATGTTTTCTTCCCGGATGATCTCCTCCAGACGAGGTTCCAGTATCTCACTGAATATACCATACCGTCCTCCCATGTCCAAATCCTCCATGAACAGGTCGAACAGGGTAAGCGTTTCCGGCTCCAGGCTTGATTTTTCCTTTAGTAAACTCTCCAAATAGGGGTTTAGCAGCTTGTTCAATTTGTCGTTGTAAGTAATTCTCATGACTTTAAGCTTTTAGAGTTTATATTGCAGTTACCAAAGTCTTCCTGACAGCATTGTCAGCCGGATAAAGGTAAGTGTAGATTCTTCTTTCAGTTGGACGGAGGAGGATAATTCTCCAAGTTCCGCATCGTCCAGAAAGATGCGGAAGATTCCGTCTTCATATGATTGTAAAGCGTTGATGATAGCTTCGGTTTCCGCAGCCGGTCTGCCGTTATAGTTTGCTTCGAAGCCTACTTTGCCGGCGGCAGCCTTGTCTTCCATCTCTTCACTGGTGAGGTATTTCAGCATTTCACTTTGTTGCAGCCGTTCGTTGTACTCCTTTACTTGCCAGCAGACGACCGCTTCAATCAGTTCCTGCACACTGGCAGGAGGAGTAGGGAAATCGACCGGCATCTTTTCGATGCTGCATTTCCTTTTTCCTACTTGCTTGACTTGGATATATGCTTTCATACTTACTTTTATTTTTCGATTTGAATACTGGACGTGATTGCGTCCAGATCAGCCTGAGCCTTTTCGTCCGCAACCAGCATGACGATGGCAAAGACTCTTCTCTTATTCTCCTGAAAGTACAATAATACGGTTTGTTGCATTTCTTCTCCTTCTTCGTCGGGGTGCCCGATCCGCAAAGGATTGGTCGTCTTCGTCATAGGCAGACCGTTGATGTTGACTTTGCTCTGCTTGTAATCCTCCGAGGGCTTTCCTTGCTCATTTCGGGGGAGGGTGAGGAGCAGCTTCTTCATACGCTCGAACTCATCCTGCGTATCATAGCTGTTACTGGTCACTGTCAGCTGACTGCCGCCATTGACGAGTTTCAGCAGGGGAGGCTCCGAATCGGGAGTCGGCGCTTTCGTGCCGGTTATCTTGTACCAGTTGGTAGGATACTGGCAACTGAATTTTGATACAGCGTCATAGCATGAAAGCCACGTATCCTCATCCGACATGGGAGTATACGGGAACTGTTCGGAAGTGGAAGATTTCCGGGGGCTGCCGGTCACCCGGCGACTGGCGCTTTTTTTCTGTTCCTCTTCCTGTTCCTTATAATAGGCTTCTACAAGTCCGCTTTTCCATTCGTTACGTATTTCCTGATATGTCGAGGGAACATTGCGGCAAAGTGAAAGGAAGCTGAACAGGAAGACACTGAAGATGATCAGTTCTCCGATGATGGAAACCGTTCTTCCGGCTTCGGGCTTCTTCATCCGTTCGCCGAATACATAGATGAATCCCAAAAGGAATCCGCTGAGTAAACCGCCGATGTGTGCGGCATTGTCTACTCCGGCCCGTATGCCGTAGATGAGATTGTAGCCTACGAAGATAAGAATGCTGGTCAGCAAAGCCTTCCGCTGCGATCTCTCGATGCGGTGGAACAGCAGGAAAGCCAGAAAGATACCGTAGAGTCCGAAGATCGATCCGGAAGCTCCGGCACTGATCGTTTCCGCATGCATATAGAGGCTGAAGACAGCCGAACAGAGTCCCGTCAGCAGATAAGAGACGAACATACGACGCGTACCTATCAGATGTTCCAGCCAGATACCTATATATATAAAGGCGTACATATTCATCAGCAGATGGAAAGCGCCGATATGCACAAAGTTGCAGGTCACGGCACGCCACCAGTCACCGGTCAGGGTGAGCGGACCGAAGTCGGCGCCCCAGTTTAGCAAGGCCAGTGTGGAAGGTTCCAGAATTCCCGCTCCGGTAGCTGCCATCAGTATGAAGACAAGGATATTGATGTCTATCAGAACCGGTGTCGCGATGAATCCCTTCCGGGGGATAAAGAAATGGATGAAAGACGACTCTTTTTCGCTTTCTGCCTGAAGCCTCCGTTCTTCTTCCGTCAGCGGGCGGGTGAGGTCTTCTTCCAGCTCGTTGGCTTTTTGTGCCAGTTCTTCCGGTGTCAGAGTTGATTTGATCTCTTCCATCGTTTCCTGTAATTTTTGGATATTCTTGCGATTTTTGCCATAATCTACCAGTTGTACGGAGGCGCATTGACTGCGGACGGATATTTCACCGCTGTTTCCTTCTTCGATGGTGAAAGTCACTTCTTCTCCTTGGGAACGCATACCCATTGGAACATAAAATATGACTTCACGAAGAGCGATTCCTTCGATATTCCATTCAAGTTTCTGAGACGCTTCGAGTGCCAGTATCAGAATTTGTGTATTTGATAAATCTGCAAAATGTAGCTTATCCTCGTGTAAAGGTCTGAGTCTAAACGCCATATTTCTCTCTTTTATTAAGTCGTAGATTGATATTACTCTCTTTTTGTACAAAAGTACAGAATAATAATGAAATAGAGGGTAAATGGGAGGGGGATATTTATGCGGACAACGAGAATACTAATACTTTGAGATTTAGTAAGTTCCTTTTGGAAAGAAGAGGACAAAAAAAGCATCCGCTTCGTTGGAAGGGATGCTTTTATCGTTAGTCACCCTTTTAGGGTTACTTTTTGTAGAAAGCAAGGTCTTCTTTATCCATATTTTTGATAAAGTTGGTATGCTTCGTAACTTCCGCTTCAGCAAAGTTCAGATATACATGTGCAGATTTGGAGAACAGGTCGGCAGCCTTGCTTGCGTCCTGAATCAGCAGGTGGCACATGATGATATCGGCAGCCATTTCCATCAGTCTGCGGGCTGTGAAGTCGAGCAGTTCCTGATCCTGTGCTTCTTTAACGGCGTTGGTGCTGGCTTCGAACAGGTCTGCCATCTTCTTCAGACGTGACATCAGCGGTTCCATTTCCGGTGAACAAGGTACTGTTTCGAATTCGCGGATCGTAGCAAGGTAAGAACCGTTGGTTACATAGCGGATAGCGGCTACAGTCTGCAACTGGGTGGTACCTTCGTAGATGCTGGTGATACGTGCGTCGCGGTAGATGCGCTGGCAGGCATATTCCATCATGAAGCCCGAGCCTCCGTGAATCTGTATACAGTCGTAAGCGTTCTGATTCGCATATTCGGAGTTCATACCTTTGGCAAGCGGAGTGAAACTGTCGGCTAACTTTGCGTATTTCTTCTGTTCCAGACGTTCTTCCGGAGTCAGCTTGCGTTCGCGTGAGATGTCGTCCAGTGCTTTGTAGATGTCTACGTAGCGGGCTGTCTGATAAAGCAGCGCACGGCCGGCATCCAGCTTACCTTTCATAATGGCGAGCATGTCATACACGGCAGGGAAGTCGATGATTGCTTTTCCGAACTGCTTGCGGTCTTTGGCATAGGCCAGTCCTTCATTGTAAGCAGCCTGGCTCAATCCTACAGATTGTGCGGCGATACCCAGACGGGCACCGTTCATCAATGCCATTACATATTTGATCAGACCGAGTTTGCGGTCACCGCAAAGTTCGGCTTTGGCATTCTTGTAAACCAATTCGCAGGTAGGAGAACCGTGGATACCCAGCTTGTGTTCGATACGGCGTACATCCACACCACCCTGACGCTTGTCATAGATGAACATGGACAGACCGCGACCGTCTCTCGTTCCTTCTTCCGAACGGGCAAGTACTAGATGGATATCTGCATCGCCGTTGGTGATGAAACGTTTCACACCGTTCAGCAGCCAACAACCGTCTTTTTCGCTGTAAGTAGCTTTCAGCATCACTGCCTGAAGGTCGGAACCTGCATCCGGTTCGGTCAGGTCCATAGACATGGTTTCACCCTGACATACACGGGGGATGAAGCGGCTGTGCTGGTCGGCATTACCGAATTCATACAGTGTTTCGATACAGTCCTGCAAAGACCAGATATTTCCGAAACCTGCATCGGCGGCAGCAACGATCTCGGCACACATGGTGTACGGAGTGATCGGGAAGTTCAGTCCGCCGAAACGGCGTGGCATTGTCATTCCGTTCAGACCGGCTTTGACCATCGCATCCAGATTTTCTTTAGTGCCGGAAGCGTATTCCACCCGTCCGTTGGCGCAGTGTGGACCTTCTTCGTCAACACCTTCAGCGTTTGCATTGATAATTTCGCCTGTTATTTCTCCGGTGATCTCCAATACTTTATCGTAAGAGTCCAGTGCGTCCTCAAAATCCAGAGGAGCGTAGTCGAATTCATCTTTATCTCTGTAGTTGCGTTCTTTAAGTTCGCAAATACGTTTCATCATCGGATTGTTCAAGTGATACTTGAGTTCCGGTATTTCTGTGTAAAAATTAGCCATCTTTCTTTACTTGCTATTCTGTTTATAATACTTAATCATCTTCGGCACAACTTCTTCGATGGTTCCGTTGATTACATAGTCTGCAATCGTGTTGATCGGAGCATCCGGATCGTTGTTGATAGAGATGATAATACCACTTTCCTGCATACCGGCGATATGCTGGATTTGTCCTGAGATACCACAAGCAATGTAGAGTTTCGGACGAACCGTTACACCTGTCTGACCAATCTGGCGGTCGTGTTCTGCAAAACCTGCGTCAACAGCGGCACGGCTTGCACCTACTTCGGCGTGAAGTTCCTTTGCCAGGCTGAACAGCAGGTCGAAGTTTTCTTTCGAACCTACTCCGTAACCACCGGCAATGATGATCGGAGAGCCTTTCAGGTTGTTCTTCGCTTTTTCTACGTGGCGTTCGATTACTTTGACCACATAGTCTGTGTCGGCTACGTACTTCTTCACGTCGTGGCGGATCACTTCTCCCTGATAAGCCGGAGAAACGATTTCTTTCTTCATTACACCTTCGCGAACGGTTGCCATCTGTGGGCGGTGTTCGGGGTTGACGATGGTTGCAACGATGTTACCGCCGAATGCCGGACGGATTTGGTACAACAGGTTCTTATAAACTTTTCCTTCTTTCTTATCTTCGTGGTCACCGATTTCAAGGGATGTACAGTCGGCAGTCAAACCGCTGGTCAAAGCCGAAGAAACACGCGGGCCGAGGTCACGGCCGATAACGGTAGCGCCCATCAGACAGATTTGCGGCTGTTCTTCTTTGAAGAGGTTTACGAGGATGGAAGTGTGAGGAAGTGAAGTATAAGGATAAAGTCCTTCAGCGTCGAAAACGTGGAGTTTGTCTACTCCATAAGGAAGGATTTGCTTTTCAATTTCTTTGAGGCCGGTGCCGGCAACTACTGCTTCGAGTTGGCAGTTGAGTTCGTTAGCCAACGAACGACCTTTTGTCAGAAGTTCCAGGCTGACGTCTGCGACGATGCCTTCTTCTATTTCGCAATATACAAATAAGTTATTCATGATTATCCGATGGTATGGTTAGCTAACAGTTCAACAATCAGTTCTTCCACATCACGGTCGCTGCCGCTGATGGTTTTGCTCTCTTTGGCCTGGAACACGATGTTCTGGATGGCTTTTACTTTCGTAGGCGAACCGGACAGACCGCATTGGGCGAGGTCTCCGTTAACGTCGGCTACGCTCCATTCGGGCAGGTTGAGGTAATCGCGCTTGTCATACAGGTCGGTATAGTCGAGGTTACCTTGTTGTTTTTCCGTAACGGTTTTGGCGTGTTTGTACTTCTGTACCAGCTTGGCGTTACGCGGGCGGCAGGGAGCAGCCGAACCGTTGACTGTGATAACGATGGGCAGCGGGCCTTCTACCGTTTCAACGCCACCGTCGATGTGACGTTTCACTTTGATTTTGCCGTCACCTACTTCCAGAATCTCTTCAGCGTATGTGATTTGCGTCAAACCAAGTTTTTCTGCCACCTGCGGACCTACCTGTGCCGTATCACCGTCGATAGCCTGACGACCGCCGATTATAATGTCGCACTCACCGATTTTGCGGATAGCAGTTGCCAGGGCATAGCTTGTAGCCAGTGTATCTGCACCGGCAAAAGCGCGGTCAGTCAGCAAATAACCATTATCGGCACCACGGAAAAGTCCTTCACGAATAATATCAGCGGCGCGTCCCGGTCCCATTGTCAGAATGGTTACGGTAGAGCCTGGGTGAGCATCTTTCAGACGAAGAGCTTGCTCAAGGGCATTCAGGTCTTCGGGGTTGAAGATGGCAGGGAGTGCCGCACGGTTAATAGTTCCGTCGGCTTTCATGGCATCTTTCCCAACGTTACGTGTGTCGGGAACTTGTTTTGCCAATACAACAATTTTCAAACTCATGCTATTAATTTTAGTATTAGTATTTCTACACATTAGCAGCCAGTAGTCAAGTAGTAATAATCTTGCTATCCAAACTATCCGGTTAACTATCAGCGTGCAAATTTACTCAAACACTTGGTTCTGACAAGAAAACCGAGTAAAAAATGCACATTATTAAGTTTTTTGAGCAAATAAGGGGAAAGTTTATGGGTTTAGTTTAGTCCTGTGGTGGTTTGGGGGAGAAGGGGTATGGGAACGGAAAAAAGTGACACTACCATAGGAATTGTTTTTTTATAAAAACATCTGTCACTGTCACCATTCGAAGGGTAACTGTCTGACTATAAATGATTCATCTGGTGACAGCAAGTGGTGACAGCAGTGTGACGGAAGAAGTTGCCGTCACAACGTGATAGGAGGGACAACGGATAAAAAGCAGGTAAAGTAACAAGGGATGGAGGCTCTTGTTTTTATTCCATATACAGGCGATTTCAGGAATGTTTTAGTCTAGTTGGTTTCCATGCGATGAAACTATAGTTCCAAAGCCTTGAAACCAATGGTTCCAAGACGATGAAACTGTAGTTTCAAGCGGTAGAAACTAATGAAAGCTATATATGCTTGGGTTATAAGGTAAGGCCGACTACAAAGTAGACTTGTTCTTCATAAGGATTGGCGATCACTTTTCCGAAGATCGGCAAAGAGAAAGTAGAGGTAATCTTTAGTTCTTTAGTGGCCGAAAGTCCGATGTTGACAACGTTGAATTTATTGGAATACATGCCGTCCCAGGGGGTAAAGCCTGCTTCAAGGGCAAGGTCCACCTTCTTTATACTGAACGGATAACTGAGTTCGCAGTAACTGGACCACGCACGTTTCCCGTTTTCGCGGTAATCATTTCCCGCAAATGTGGTGTACCAACTGACTGAAAGCGGGAACTTTTCACTGATCACATATCCGGCTCCGACTTCAAAAGTATGTCCGGTGGAGTGTGAACTGTAATTGAAGTACTTGAAAGGTTCTTCTTCCGTTTGCGTGAAGTAGTTGTTGGCGTATAAGGTCAGATTCTTGTATTCGTACTCCAATGACAAATCTATTTCATTATTCTTATGGCGAAACTCGGTCGAACCCCAGACATAGGCAGTCAGTCCTTTCCAGTTGACGCCTAATGACGGCTGTACGCTGGCGTTACCGCTGTCCATACCCCTCCATATATAGCTGCTGACGAAATCCGCTGTTACAAAAACATCCTGTGCCTGTGCTAAAACGGAACAAAATAAGAGTGCAATAAGTAAAATTCGTTTTTTCATTTTGACGACTTTATTGTATTCGGGCGGCAAAGATACGAATTGTTGACGAATCTGAAAGAACCCGTAAACAGAAAAAGCATTCGGAAAGGTGGCTAAACAGGAAGAGTAACCACCATTTTGCAGCCGGAAGTATAGCCGGTATCTATTCTGATCTGCCCTCCGAGACGTTGTATGATAATGCGGCAGATGTACAGACCGAGTCCGGTGCCCGGTTTGAAGTCGTCTACTTTGGTAAAGCGTTCGAATACCCATTCCTGTCTGTCGGCGGGGATGCCGATGCCCGTATCGGTGACGGAGATTACCAGTTGTCTTTTTTCTTTCTCGATGTTGCAGGTCACCGTGATTGTTCCGCTTTCTGTAAACTTGGCGGAGTTGCTTAGTAAATTGCCAATTACGCGGGAAAGATAAAAGGCGTTTGTTGGTGCCGTCGCTTCGTCTTTATCACCTGTGATGATACATTCGATATTCGGATTGTGCAGAGTTTCTTTAAGTTTGGCCATTTCTTCAACACATAGTCTGTATATGTCGGTAAATTCTACAGGAAGAGGTTGTTCGGAACTGACAAGTTGTGACAGTTCCAGTATATTGTCCATCAAAGAAGCTAATGCGACAGAGTTGCTTTGTATCAACTGCCGGAACTCTTGTCTGGTGGCCGTATCCAAAGATTCATCGAAGATCAGTTCGGAGAATCCGGCGATTGAATTGAGCGGCGTACGTATTTCGTGACAGATAGAATTGAGGAAAGCTGTTTTCATTTTCTCACTTTCGGTAGCTTTGATGCTTTGTTTTCTGACTTCTTCGTTTGCAATCATCAGTTCCCGATGTATTTTCTTCAGCCGTTTTACCATGATACGCTGATAGGTACTCCAACCGATTACTGCCAATAATAGGGCGAAAGTAGCAGCTAGTGCTATCTGTTTGTTTCTGTTGGACAATTTGCTTTTTTCCAGTTCCAGTTTGTTAACATCAAAACGGGTCTGCATTTCTGCCATTTGTTCCTCTTTCTTTTGTGACTTGTCTGACATCTGGTACTTAATACTTTCTTTCAGGGTCAGATAAGCATTTTTGAAATCATTCAGTTCATAATAAAGACCGGCTTTTATCGAATATATGGAGACCAGATTGACCGGTTTGAATCTCCCTTGTACGATGGCGGAATCGAGATAGGCTATTGCTTTTTTATATTCACCCATTGTCTTATAGTATCTGGCACTGGTTTCATAGGTGGTATTTATGATTTTCTTTTTGCGTGCCAGTTGAATATATTTCTGATAATATTTCTTGATTTCCTCATTAGAAATAATATCTTTCATAAAGATCATCTGAGCATATTTGGCCATATAATAGTGTGATTCATCAAGGAACTGCCGGTCGAAAGTGGTATTCAGGTTGTTCCACTGCTTATGCAGTTCGATCATTTTCTTGATTTCGTCCGGTGCTCTTTTGTCTTCGGTGGAAGTGTACAAATCTGCTAATTCATAACGGCACAATGTTTCGAAATGAATTTTGTCCTGGAAGGGGTAAACTGATAAGTTCGTCAACGCACGCTCAACATAAGGAATGGCTTTGGAAATATCATTGTATGAATGTGTAAGTATAGCCGAATAATCCAGTGATACTCCGGTAAGATATTCCCACTGAATCTGTGCTTCGGGTGTCATTGGTCCGCGACTTTCGCTTTTCAGTTTGTTCAGTTCCTGTTCGATTGTCTCCAGAGAATTGTTCTTCCGCATTTCTGCCCAGATATTATAACAATATAAATAATACCGGAACAAGGTGTTATGTTCTTCCGGAAGGTTTTGCCGGGCGAATGATATGTATTTTTCTACTTTCTCTTTATCTTTAGGAGAGTATCGCTGTATGAGCATATCCAGTGCAAGTTTCATCATATATTCGTCTTTGGCTTTGGCGGCTTCGGTAAGCGCTTTGTCCCAATATACAGGGGCTATATTGATGCTGTCCACATAAATATCTGCCAGATGGATATAGATGATGGCTCGTTGTCTGGCATCTGTGTCGTTTTTCAGCAGAGTTTGCAGGCTGTCGACGGAAGCCGGAAGCGTAGAGGCCTTCATGGCAGAGAATGCTGACAAGAGTATACCGATGAGGAGCATGTAACGTATTCTTCGAGTTATCAGATTATTGGTCATATAATTATAGATTGTTTGTTTGAGTAAATGGATATGTGAAAAGGAGGGTAGGACCTTCCGGGGCGTTCGGTTGAATCGTGTATGTACCTTTGAAGTATTCGATTGTCAGTCGGTTGATGCTATGGCGTATTTCTGCTTTTTGTGTTTGTAAAGCCGGATCGGCTAGCGGACTGTTGACAATCCGGAATACAAATAGTTCTTTTTGGGTGTCACGGTTCAGATAGAGAGACACTGTCCTTTTCTCTTCACATGGGTCTGTGTAGACCAGTGTGCTGAGTATCAACTGGGTAAATCGGGCAGTGTCTACCTGTAATGGTTGGCTTTCTATTTCTGTATGAAAGTCTGTCTGTATCTTATTTCCGTATTTCATGCGTACCATACTGAGAACATCCGAACACAGGGAGATGATTTCGTGCTCCTGCATCTGCCATTTGGTTCTGCCTGCTTCCAGTCTGGAGAGGTCGAGTACGTCGTTAACCAGTTGTATCAGTTCAGCGGAATTGGTCTGGATGATTTCCGAATATTCTTTCCATTGGGCAGCATCCATGCTTTCCGGGTCTGTAGTCATGAGTTGTGAAAAACCTAAGACGTTATTCAACGGGATACGTATATTGTAGCTCATGTTAACAAGGAAACGGCTTTTTACTTCGTTTGCTTCTTCCGCTATCCGGCTCATTTTGCGGATTTCCTCTTCTTCTTTTTTTAGTTTTTTGCGTACATAATAGATGCGTATGACGGATGGGGTTAAGATTAATAATGCGATGGCTATCAAACCTAGTCCGGCGTAATGAACCATTGCTTTGTATTGTTCCTTTTCGAGAAGCAGATTGTCCATGTTACGCATCTGATAAATTTCGTTCGTTTGGGAGATGGATAATGCCCGGTAGAATGAATCTTTCTTTGCCAGTAAACTTTGGAACAGTGGTATTGCCTTATCTGCTTGCCCCGCATCTGTGAGAATACCTGCATGTGCTATTTTATTTCTTAATCCCTCATCGTCTGTAACTGCTGATAGAAGTTCGATTGCGTTTTGAGAACATGCCAAGGCCTTATCGTATTCTTTGATTATCCGATAATAATGGGCATACACATTATAATACAGTCCGCGACATGGAATATAAGTGGTTGGTGAGAAGTACTCATCCATCTTTTTCAGATGAAGACGGGCTTCTTCCAGTTTGCCTTCGTTCAGAAAATAATCGGCGTATAAGCTCTCCAGCAGTAAGTAGCTGTAGCTTTCCGGTCTGTTTTTCCGGTCTGACAGGGTATCAAGTACTTTTTGGTATTCCTGTAAGTAGGCTAGGAAATCTTTGTTTTTTATACCGTAACATGCCAGAGCTATCTCTTGCAGCACGCTTTTGCGTGATTCCAGCGTGGCAGTTGGCGGCAGAAGGCGATAAGCTTCGAAACCGGCTTCTTCCCCTTCTTTAAAGCGTGCAGTAGACAAGTAGGCTGTCATCAGGCATAGTTTTGCTGACGACATTCCTTTGGCACTATTTAATTTTTGTGCCAGCTTAAACATCTCTTCGGCTTGGGTGATGCTGTATTCTATCTGGTGTTTTATGATATAGATAGTTATTTCAGCCCTTTTTCCTTCGAAATACAAGTCATACTGTTTGTTTTCTATAGCTGTTTCAGCAAGCTTGTCCATCCAGCTTGCTGTATTTTCTTCATCTTGGTGGTTGTAATAATAAACGACATGAGCATATAGGGCGAGACATTGATAGTATTTGTTGCCATGTTGGGTGGCTTCATCCAGTAATTTTCCCAGATAATAGACGCAGGAAGGCGACATCGGGTCCAGATATGCTAATGAATAAAGCGTAGCGAAACGGGATTCGCCGACCGGCAAAGTGTCCAGGACCTGGAGTAAACTATCTTTGGCCGATGCGGTATTGTAGGCAAAAGTTCTGGTTGTACCTCCTGCCAGTGCCGCTATAATAAAGAGAATCAATAATCGCTTCATGACTGTGCTTCCTTTCCTTGTTTTGTGGGATTGATGGGGTGAGTAAAGTAAAATCGGCATCCGGTGGTGTAGTTCGGATCTATCCAAATCTTGCCGCCGATTCGTTCAATAATCAGTTGGCAGATAGAAAGTCCGAGTCCGGTGCCCTGCGCCCCTTCGTTCAACTTCTCGAAACGATTGAAAATCGAGCTTTGCTTTTCCAATGGGATTCCGCAACCGGTATCGGTGACGGAGAACAAGGCGAAATCTTCTGATTCCTGCTGAACTTCGAGAGTTATATTTCCCTGTGGGGTGAATTTGGTAGCGTTAATCAATAAGTTGATCAGTAATTGTTGCAAGCGTGAATCATCGGTATATAACTTTAGAGATGGTAATGATGTGTTGAATCGGAGTTCTGCCTGCGTTTGCTTCACTTTATTGACGGTATCAATTACATTATTACAAATGGCTATGGCGTCATAATAGTTGAAATTAAACTTCATATTTCCGATTTCCAGGTTGGAAAGGTCGATGACATCGTTGATCAGTTTTAACAATAAGTCGGAGTTCTGCTGTATGATATCACCGCACTGGCGGCGTGTTTCTTCGTCGAGTGCCTGTTCGGTGAGCAGGCTGGAGAAGCCGGAGAGAGCACTAAGCGGAGTCCTGATTTCATGACTCATATTGGACAGGAAAAGACTTTTGCTCTGCATGGCATTCTCTGCATTGAGCCGCGATTGCTCCATGCGGATTTTGGATTCGGCTATTTTTTTGTTTTGTTTTACTATGTGTATCACCAGATAAATCATGACACCCAGAACGATGATTCCGATAACAATGCCACCCAGGAAAATTCGGTTGAACTCAGCTTTATTCTCCACTTTCATCCGGTTCTCCTCATAAGAAGCCCGAAGATTGTTGATGCGGTGGGCATAACTGGGAGCTATTACGGAATCGGTAATCATACTGATTTCTTCATACAGGCGTGCCGCTTCCTTTTTATGGTCCATCTCTATCAGTAAGTTTGCTTTTATATAAGCTATTTGCAAGTAAATGATGGATTGCATCTTTTGTCGGATATCTGTCAGAATATTGTCATAGTATTGCAGGGCAAGCGTATGTTTTCCTATGGCTGCGTTATATCGTCCCTGCATATAATTGTACGTAGTACTGTAATAGGGTTGCTTGTCCGACAGGTAGATTTGCTCTGCTTGTAGAAGGCAGTTGTGAGCGTTTGGTAATTCGTTCTTTTGGATATAATAGGACACATCTGTAGCAAGTGTCAGGAATTGCAGCGTTTGATTGCTGTGTATGGATTTTGATTCGGAAAGCATTTTCCTGTATTTTTCTGCTTCCTGTGTCCTTTCTTTCAGTATGAGCGTCTGAATAAGTTTCAGAATAGTCATTTCTTTATAGTAATTGTTTTCCGGAGAGGTGGCAGGGTGGCGAATCGCTTCTTTATAAGACGCGATGGCTTCTTCAGGCATATTGGAGCAGAAATAGGCATCTCCGATAGCCGCACTTGAAAGAGCCATTCCAAAATCATACTTTATGGTTTCTGCCTTTTCATACATTTCTCTGGCTTCGTCGATGGCATTTCCGATATCTCCACGCAGGGAATAGAGATATACTACTAATTGCCTGATGCTGAAAGATAATTCCATCTTATTATCTTTTTCCAGTATAGGGCTTATTTGCTGTCCCCAAACGATGACACTGTCCATCGGCGCCAGGGAATCATATGCTATGTTACTGTCTATTAATCGTTTTAATGTGGACAGATGCTCAGTGTCTGAATTGGCGGAATGTAATGGGAGCATTCGGATAAGCAGACTTATAGCAAATAATATATAGATATTCCTCTTCATTAAAGGTGGTGTTTTGTTGTATGTGTTATACTAGTTGCCAAAAATAAACAAAAATCACACAGGAATGCAGAATCGGTAACAAATAATTCGTTTTTAGTGTTAATATACGTTGCTGGTTGTTGGAGGAAGTTTTTCTTTGTATGGAGATGGAATGATTGTTTTGTTTGACGGAAATGAATAAACCTGTCGGGGAGATTTCCCCGACAGGTTCAACCAGTCATTTTAGTGAGTTCTTTCAGAATGTGATATCCATTTTCACTACAAAAGTACGGGGTGCAGCAACTGCCATCGGGCGATAGCTGTATTCTTTATTCAACAGATTATTGACCATGAACTGGAAGGCGACTTCTTTGGTGGCTTTTACCCCAAAGCGTAAATCGACAGTCGCATAGTCAGTATTATGTTTTTTCCAGTATGTAGCCAGTGTTTCTCCTCTCGATTTTCCGAAGAGAACCGTGCGTACATAGTCCATTAGGTCTTGTTGTTGCTTTTCACGTTCATCCATCATGAGATAGTCCACTGCCAGTATTTTGCTCTTCCATGCAAAATTGGCGCCCAAGTTGATGCGTTTCCATTGAAAATCGACCGTTGCTTTAAAGCTGTGCTTCGGACGGTATTTCAGATACTTGCCTGTATTCGATTTTTCTTTCATCTGAAGAGCATCAGTGTATAAATCTTCTATTTCATTACGTTCTTTGTAGTCGGCATCGCGGGGTTCGGTATATACGTATCCCAGATTATAGAACAGTTTCGTGTTCTTGTTGAAGTCATAAACACCGTTTGTCGAAATTTCCATACCGTAGATTTGCGCTTTTGATACGTTGTGGAACTGTGCTCCGATGCCAAAGCCTTTGCCGTCCGTCAGCATCTGGATAGCATCGCTGATGCTGTTGATCATGCTGTAGTCTGCATTATTGAACAGGCCGAACTGAAATTCAACCATGTCTCTGTATTCGGTATAGAATCCCGCTACGTCTACAAACCCTTGAAAGTTGCCTATCTTATATCCTTGCTTGAATCCCAATTCAGCATTGTAACCTTTTTCCGGCTTGATGCCGAGGTTCGGATAGATACCCACTCCTCCGATATCCTTGCGAAGATATTTCTCGTTGATGGACGGGTTGCGGTAACCTTGTCCGGCACTGGCGCGGATAAAGCTGTAATCGGCTAACTGATAGTTCAGTCCGGCACGGAACACCGGACGGAACGGGACTTTGGCCCCGAATATTTTCGTTTCGGCTTCACGGTGATGATTGTTCACACGATAATATTCGGCACGTACACCTGCCGATACGCTCAGGCGGTCCCAGAAGCGTTGGTCGTACTGGAAAAAGGCGGCTACATTATCGCTTTTGTAAACTTGATCCATGATGGAGGAATTGTAGCGGACATGTTCATAAGTCATTCCGGTAGTGATCTGTGCGCCGCCGTCCCATTTCTTGTTGAACTGGTAGTCGAGATAATAATTGTAGTTCTTGTCCGTTTTCGTCTGGACGTTGTTTCGGGTTGGATTCATTACGTTGGACAGCCAGGGAATGAGATCACTGGGAACTTGTCCGTTTTGTATGCTGCTCATCAGGTCACTTGGCAGTCCGTTGTCCATCACCCATGAGATGAGGTCACAATAATCGGCGGTGGTGGCGTTGGGGAAGATGTTGCCCAAGGAAGTGAATACCCCATTCATGGCATCTTCCAGATTATTGTTGATCAGGCCGGAGCCGATGCCGACCAATGCCGGGTAGAGCGAACTGTAATCGCCGCCTGCTATATTCTGTATAGTCTGGGCGTTCGTTCCCATATTCCCAAGGATATCAGTGATGGATGCTCCCTGACTGGGCTTGACTATGTTGTCGGCACTATGGTAGAAACGTCCTTTGATCTTGTGTGACGTTCCGTTTTCCGGATTCACATAGTTGATGAACGGGTCGATGTGGAAGTTGTTCTCTTCGCGTCCCATGTTGGTGAAAGGAGAAGGTTTGTAAACTTCTGTTGGTGATCTCCAGATGAAGAAATCTCCGTATTGATTAGAAAGAAAGTCAACATTCAGACCATAGTTCAATATCTTCATACCCATGTCCGGTTGATGATAAGTCAGATTGCCGCCCATGCGGAAACGTTTGTTGTATCCTTGCTGCCGGTATCCTTCATCGGTAAAGAGGTTTATGCTGCCGCTGACATCGAAGTTACCGATACGGCGGGAGTGGGAGAGATCAAAGCCCTCATAAATAGGATTTCGTATACCACTGAGAAGGTTTCCGCGCAGGATGGGTTTGACGGAATATTTGTCGTCCTTCCAGAAACTCTTGTCGCTCCATTGGTATTCGTCATTCTCGGCATCACCGTATATGCCGATATAGGCACTGAAGCGGGTTTTTGGTGTCAACCCCGGACGGGCGGTACGGATATTGATAATACCGTTGAGAGCAGACGAACCGTACAAAACGGATGAGGCTCCCTTGATGACTTCTATCTGTTCGATGTTTTCTAGAGGTACGGTATTCCAGTTGATTTCTCCGGTCTTTGGATTCAGTGTGCTCATTCCGTCTACCAGAATCTGGCTGCGGGCACCTACTCCGTAAGTCCATCCGCTGCCGCCACGCATGGAAGGCTGTTTGTCCACTATATCCACACCGGGCAGCGTGCGGAGAGTAGAAGTGATATCCGTCGGGGCCTGACGGGCGATATCGCCCGCTTTCACCAAGTCCATGGATACGGTGACATTACTGAGCTTTTGCTCAAAGCGTCCGGCGCTTACCACTACCTCTTCCAGCAGCTTGGTACTTTCTTTCATGTACACGTCTTTAGTGATTACTTCACGTTTGCCGATAACAATGGGCATCAGAACGTCTTCATAACCGATATAGCTGAACACAAGGTCGACACCTCCCTCCGGAAGTTTGATTTCATACGCTCCGTTTATGTCGGACACGGTTCCTTGATTGCCGTGTAATTTGTACGTTACCGCTGCGCCAACCAAAGGTTCATTGGTATTGGCGTCATATATATGCCCTTTCAACGTTTGGGCAAAACTAGTCCCGAATCCGGCAAGGCAGATGAATAATGTCAGAATATATAGTTTCTTCATTGTTTCTGTAATTTATGTTTTTTTCTGGTGGAAAGTCTCATTCGTTTTTGTCTGTCAGGTCGAGTCCCAAGTCCAGTTGGGTGATGATAGACCAGTTATCATACAGTGGACCTATATAGGAATTGTACAACATCGGACCGAAGTTAGGAATACCTTCCATCGCTGGCTGAAGATTGGGGATGAAGGCTATGAGAGGGCTCAGTGCTTCCCTGTTCAGATAGATATGCGTATGTCCGTTCTCCTTTTCTATCTGCATGGGGATGCCTTCCTTTATCCACGAGAAGAACATCTGAAAACTTTGGTGATCCATATTGGCGATCATAGATAATAAAGAGTTATCCAATGATTCGCTCACAATTCCCAGTAGAGTCTTCAGTAAGAAAGGATTAGATTTCAGGATAGCATCTGCAATGCCTGCTATCAGATGAGCATCGACCGTCTGTCCCTGCCCTTGCATGGTCAGGCTGATAATACCCGGAAGGTTCAGTTTGACATAGAGAAGGTCATTTTTCAGATACCAGAAAGCCAGTCCCCGGGGAGACTTTGCATAATTGCGTCCCTGAGTTGCGTCAGTAATGTCATCGGCAGACAATGTATTGAACATTAACTTCATCATGATGAAATTAATGAGTTGTTGCTGGGATGCGGGATTATCCATGTCGATTTCGCTGAACTTCTGTTCCCCCAATTGCAGTTCGTCCGATGTATATTCGGCCGTAATGTTTCCGTCGGATTCCAAAGTGACACTTTTGAGTAATTGCGGTAAGAGGTATCCTCCCATGCCTTTTATAATAACGGATACGGTTGCGTACAAACTTCCCGCATCCTTTACCATCTCTAAATCCATGTCGGTATAGAGGGCTGCTGTCAGTATCTGATTGTCCGACTCTCCCCATTCATATTCGCCGGTTGTCTGATTGCGTACGACATCTTTTCCTCTGCCGCGTGTCAGTTCGCTCATCTGATAAGTTTTTATCCATTGATTTTGCGGCATCGTTACATTCAAATCCAGTTTCATCGTTTTCGGAGTAATGGAGCCGGCGTATTTCACAGTTGCTCCCGCGCACGAAACTGTTTCTCCGCTGAACGTATAATTGTCTTCCTGTTCTGATAAGTTTATCCGGAATGATGTCTCTTTTTCTCCCGGAATGATATCGTTTAACGTCAATGTTCCTTTTTTACTGTCTTCCGTCTGAAAGTTGACGGTTTTTCCGATTAACTTTTCTCCGCTGTAGGTCAGGTCTAGAGTGGATGGTTTGATATACGAGCCATATTCCTGGCTGAGTTCTCCCGGCCAGAACAGCTTGTCATTGTAGGTTTCTTCGCAAGATGCAAGGAAGAATGTTGTACAAGCTACATAAAATAGTTTTCGTAATGTTTTCATTCTCTTTTTTGTTTTTATTTCAACGTATTTATTAAAACATTGCAAATGTCGGTTAATATTGTTTCTACATCAAGCTCTATTCTTGGTATTCGATGTTCTATTTTAACTATTTTATATGTACGTGTATTTGAATAGATAATTGTAATGTTCTCTTTTAAATAATAGATGTTCTGTTTTTCATATTTTAATAAAGGACTTGGAGGAAATTCGAATGGAAAAAGATATCTTTGTGGAACTAAATTTCTTAATTATGATCATAGATGATGCTCTTCCCAAGTTTGACCTTCCGGTCGATTTTGTTACAGATGACAGCATAACCGGCGATATTCTGAATCAATACGGTCGTTTTCCCTGCCATATAAAGGCGGGAGTCTTTGTTCTTTGCACGCGGGGAACTGTACGTGCCACTATCAACCTGTCCGAGTATACCATTACCCATAATGACTTTGTGACTGTCCTCCCCGGATCATTCATACAGATTCACGAAGTATCTTCGGATACCCGTGTTTGCTTTGCGGGCTTTTCTTCGGAATTTATCTCCCGTGTGAGCTATGTAGAGACTTATCTGGATTTTCTCCCTATGATTTTGGACAACCCTATTATGACATTACAGGAAGAGGTAGCGCAATTATACCGAAACGCTTTCAGCCTGCTTATCCGTGCCTATTCTTTACCGAACACACTGGATAACAAAGAAATATTAATGTCTATTTTTACTATATTCTTTCAGGGGGTGGGTGAGTTGTATAAACGCTGTAAGCCGACTACCAACGAACCTATCAAGCGGGAACATGAACTTTATCGCCAGTTTATCCAGTTGCTGATGACTCACTATACGCAGGAACACGAAGTTTCTTTTTATGCGAAGAAGTGCGGAGTGACTCCGGCTCACTTTTCCGGTGCTATCCGTAAAGCCAGCGGGCATAGCCCTTTGGCGATTATCACGGGAATTATTATCATGAATGCCAAGGCACAATTGAAGTCAACCCGATTGCCTGTAAAGGAAATTGCTTTTTCATTAGGATTTAATAATCTTTCCTTTTTCAATAAATATTTTCGTAAACATGTGGAAATGACTCCACAGGAATATCGGGAATGCTAATGGATGACGGTAGTCAGACCGATGATGAATGGGGATGCTCCGGAGGATGGTAAAACAGCAGTTTACCGTTGAAATAAGTCCTTTGGTCGATTATATTTGTGGAGATGAAGCAGCGATTCTATCTTTGTATCAGTAATTTGGAACAATGAAGCATGGAAAGACTGCGTAAACAACAATTGCTGGAGCAGAGCATTTATGGGGCTATTTGGATTGTTATTTTTCTTCTCCCATTGATAGGAGGATACTTTGCCGTCAGTGGTGGACTTGAAAAAGAAGAAATCCGTGTAATTGTTTATGATTCGTGGTTGAGCATTCTTCCTTTTTTCGTATTGTTTCTGTTGAATAATTATGGATTAGTTCCGTATTTCCTGTTTAAGAAAAAGTACTGGTATTATATTATTTCTTTGGTTTTTCTAATCTCTACTGCTTGTTGGGTTATTCCTGATCCCTCTATGGAGCGTTTTCCAAAGGAATTCAGATATGGCGATCTTCGCAAGGGTGAAGGAAAAATCCAGAGAGACCAGATTATTAAGATGAGAGAGAAGGCTCGGCAGGAAGAGTCTGTTCATTGGGAAACGCCTCGGGCAAACGATCCGGCTTTGGAAAAAATGCAACGACCGGGCGGCTTCCCTAAACCGACTCTTTATCCCATTCCTCCCTTCACCATCCGTTACCTTATTCATTGTGTAATTGCCTTTTTGATGGTAGGGTTTAATATTGCTGTCAAGCTGTTTTTTAAATCCTTTCGTGATGAGGAAATGCTGAAAGAACTGGAGCACCAGCGTTTACAGTCGGAATTGCAGTATCTGAAGTATCAGATAAATCCGCATTTCTTTATGAATACACTGAATAATATCCATGCACTAGTGGATATTGATACGGGAAAGGCTAAGAGTACGATTGTAGAACTTTCTAAACTTATGCGCTATGTGCTTTACGAGGCCAGTAATAAAACCATTCTGCTATTGCGCGAGGTTCAGTTTCTAGAGAATTATGTCACTTTGATGAGCTTGCGCTATCCAGAGAAAGTTTCTATTGAAAAGAATTTCCCTCTTGAAGTGCCCGAAGTTCAAATTCCTCCTTTACTTTTTATTTCTTTTGTGGAGAATGCCTTTAAACATGGAGTGAGCTACAGGAAAGAGTCATTTGTCCATGTTGTAATGCAACTGGAAGAAGGAAACCGTCTTGCTTTCAGATGTACCAATAGTACGGGGACTTCGTCTGACGAGCAGCATCACGGCATCGGTTTGGAGAATATACGCAAACGGTTGCGGCTGTTGTTTGGCAATGACTACACCCTCTCCATTACTGAGGAAGATGATAAATTTGATGTATTACTTATTATACCTTTATTATAATGAAATGTATAGCGATTGATGACGAGCCTTTAGCATTGAAGCAATTAACGGATTATATATCCCGTGTCCCTTTTCTATCTTTAGTCAAGTCCTGTCAGGATGCTTTTGAGGCGATGAAGGTGTTGGCAGACGAAGAGATAGACTTGATATTTGTGGATATCAATATGCCCGATTTGAATGGACTGGATTTTATCCGCTCTTTAATCAGCCGTCCGATGGTGATCTTTACTACTGCTTATTCTGAATATGCGGTAGACGGTTTCAAACTGGATGCTGTCGATTATCTGTTGAAGCCGTTTGAATTTCAGGATTTGCTGAAAGCAGCGGATAAGGCGCGAAAACAGTACGAATACCGGCTATTGGAACAGCAGGGAGAACTGGGAAATAGTTCGCAGATCAAAGGAGATTCCTTGTTTGTAAAGAGTGACTACAAAGTGGTGCGCATTGATGTGAAAAACATCCGGTATATTGAAGGGATGAGCGAATACGTGCGTATCTGTATAGAAGGAGAGGATAAACCGGTCATAACCCTTGCCAGTCTTCAAAAAATGGAAGAACGGCTTCCAACGTATTTTATGCGGGTACATCGTTCTTACATTGTCAATCTGCGTAAGATAACCGAAGTTTCCCGGCTTCGTATCATCTTTGATAAAAATACATATATTCCTGTTGGTGATAATTATAAGGAGAGATTTTCGGAACATATCAGCAAGTTGAGTTTCTCTTAAGTATTTGGCTATTTACAGTATACAAGAGAACATCATTAAACATAAAAGCTCCGGAAGTAATCTTAACTTCCGGAGCTTTTATGTTTAAATAAGAGTGAATCTTTATTTGATACCTAGTTTCTTTGCAATTTCTTTAGGAAGTGCATCTTTGTGTACCAGGATATTCATTGTTTTGTAAGCAACGAATGCTTTGGATGCATACCAGATGCCTTTGTACTTACCACTTGTACCCCAAGAGTTCTTTACCATGAAGTATTCTTTTCCATTCTGATCTTTGGCGATACCGTAGATTACCATTCCGTGGTCATCTGTAGTTTCCCAGTTGTCGAAAGCTGTCTGGCGCATTTCCTGAGTGATTTCCATTTCCGGAAGCGGTTTGGAAGTCAGTTCTTTGCGTTTATCGGCAGCAGTCAGACCTGTCCAGCGAGCCATATCCGAGCCGGTAAGTTCTGCTCCTTTGGCAGCATCCGGCATTACGGCAACACCGTCACGGGTGAAACCTTGTTCGCTGACGTCACTACCCCATGCGAATGTATATCCTTGCTTTACAGCGTTGTCCATTACAGCCATGAACTCGTCGAGCGGAAGATTGTAGGACAAACCATTACGCCAGTTGTCCTGAATCTCGATAGCGAATTGAGAATAGAAAGGATGGTGTGTATATGAAGTTAGTGACACATAATCTTCAGCTTTCAGTCCGAGCGATTCAGCGAAAGTCTTCGGAGTATATTCCTTGCCGTTGTAAGTGAAGTTCTCCGGGCACGTTCCCAAATAAGTATCGTAGATGGCGCTAAGACCTTTCTTCCATACCGGAGTCAGTTTAGTGAGTTTACCTTTGGCGATCGCATTGATGTATCCTTCTGCAACAGCGTCCAGTTCATTGTGTACCGGCAGTGTATCACCATACATGATACCCGGCATTGCTTCTTGCGGAACCAGTCCGTAATTCTTCATACAATAGATGATGTCATAGAAACTTCCGCCGGGAGAGAAAGAACTGTCGCCATGATAGCGTACATAGTTTGTTCCGCGGTCTTCCATTGTTTTGTGTACAACGAACATTTCCGAAAGGTCGTATTCACCTTTACCCAAACGTAGTAGTTCTGATTCCAGGAATCCCAAAGCAGAGAAACTCCAGCAAGTACTTGAACGATTCTGGTTCTTGATAGAAGTAATCGGATTTTCTTTCACTGTTGTGAAAACGAAGCCCTCTTCGGGTTTTGCGTCTTGTGCCATTGCGCTCAAGCTGAACAAGCCTAAGGCAGCGATAAGGATACTCTTTTTCATTCTGATGAAATTAATATTAAATTGTTTTGGTTACAAAGATATGGATTCCTTGGGGGAATTCCATATTCTTGCATAGATTTTGCATAAAAAAAGAGTAGAAAATGCTGTATCCCACCTTCTCTACTATACAAAAAGAGGAAAAGGCAATCGTATGTGATCACCTTTTCCTCTTTCTATCTTTATTTTATTTTGATCCCGAGACTTTCTAAGTCAGCGAGAGTAACAGTATAACTCTCTCCGCTTTTCATCCGTTTCATTACTAATTGCCCGATTTGTTCGGCATCCCTTTTCTCCATGAAAGGTTTTTTACCGGAAATACAGGGTATGAAAGGCTGAAAAATCGTTATATGATTGTTGTGAGATATTTGATAGCCATATCCTCCGTTTACCTCAATCACTTCCATTGAAAAAGAAGGATCAGAAGAATCTGTATTAGAAAAAGATGCTTTGGAAAAAGACAGACAAGCGATTACTGTCAATATTCCTGCAACAGAGCATCCGAGTATCTTTTTCTTAGTCATTCTCTTCCCATTCATATGGATGTAACTCCCATGTATCGTCATAATAATAGCTGCTACTGCCTCCGGTAGTGATAATACCTCGTCTGCCGGTAGCGAAACAAACCGCTTTGATGCGTGAACTTCCTTTGAAAGGAGTGTAGTCAAAACCATCTTCCGTTTCACTGCTGCGCCATAAGTCTTTAGCAGGATCGTATATCCAGTAATTACTTCGGAAGCTACCGGAGGCTGTTTGTCCTAAAGTGATATATGCCTGATCGTCTATAACAAAAGCACAGCCGTAGGTGCGGGTGATTGATTTGTAATCGTCATCGTAGTCGTCACTGCTTTGGTCTGTAATGTCACGGAGACGTACCCATTTGTTCTCTTCACTTTTGCTGGGATCGAACTTCCAGAAGTCATCGACATCCTTACCATTGTTTGTTCCTCCGACAATGTAGGCGACATTATCGATAATAAAGGAGAGTCCGCCGGTTCTTTTCTGACCGCCGAATCCGTTGACGATAGTCCATTGGCTGCCGGAAGCGGCTGTCGGATCAAAGCGGTAAAAGTCCTTGGTCTGTTTATCATCTTTAGACTGACCGGTGCCTACATAACCGTAATTACCGATAGCGAAGGCTATGGCGTTGATTCGGGCATCTCCGGGGTAGTCATCCATCTGTTTCCAGGTGTCCGTTGCCGGTTTATATTCCCATGTATCTTTTAAATATGCATATCCTCCGGTATGTAGTGGATCGTCATCTCTGTATACGGTATATCCCGTAGTCACATATCCTTTGGAGTTGATCGCAAATCCGACAGCCCCGTTCCGGGCCGCCGCCTCTTCGGGAAGGTCGGCACATTGCGTCCACCAGTCGTTATCGATATTATATTCCCAACAGTCTCTTTCCCGCTGGTCTTTTCCTCGATATCCACCGCACAAATATCCCCGGTTATCTATCACAAATCCGGCTGCGTCCTCCCTTGCTCTTCCGTCGAAATCAGAACGGCGATACCACACACCTAATGTGTCGTCATCATCATCTGAACATGAGAACATGGATAGCATAGCTATTGATACTAATAACAGTTGTAGTTTTTTCATTATTTCCATTCGTTTTATTACGTTTTAAACTTGGGGCAAATGTAGCTATCAATGCGGTTGAAGAAAAAAGATATCGACAAATAGCCCTATTTTCTCTATCGAACAAAACCGAGTCTATAAATAGCGGGAAATAGTCGATTAATTTTGGGGATGCTTTCTTAAAGGGGTTCCTTTGCAACTCAAAAATAATATTCATTATGAGACTATTAATTACACTTTTTTATTCATTACTCTTATTTTGTACAATATTCTCCTGTAGGGATGAATCTTCTTCCATTGGAAGTAAATGGGTAGAGAGTTCTTTTATAAATGTAGTGACAGATACGTGTATGGTGACTCTGAGCACATTATTAGCCGACTCGCTGGCAACTTCGGGAGATACGATCTGCCAGATCGGGCGATTTAAGGATGCTCTTTACGGAGAAATAAAAACTTCGTTTTATGCAGAATATCAAGTACCTTCTCACTCACTTAATGAGACTACTGACTATCAGTTTGACTCTATCACGTTCAAATGGTATACTTCCGGGGATTATCTGGGGGATACGCTGGTCTATCATCGTATTGACTTATATAGTTTATCGCAAGGACTCTCTCTGGAAGATAACGGTTACCTGTTTAATAAGACCAACGTTAGCTATAATCAGAATAATCATCTTGGTTCTGTCTCTATACGTCCTACACCCGGCTATCGGAACGAGTTGCATGAAACGCGCCTGCCTGACGAATGGGGAAAGAAGTGGTTTAATTTAATGCTGGAAGATGATGAATGTATGGAGTCTCAGGAGCGTTTCCGGGCTTTCTTCAAAGGAATAGCTTTTATTCCCGATGAAAACGGGACGTGCATCAACGGCTTTCAGGTGAACGATTCGAGTTTTTGTATTACCCTTTATTATCATGAACTGAAAGAGAAGCCTACGGAACAGACCTTAGTGTTCAATGCCAGCACTTCACTGAACTACACCAAGGTGGAACATGACCGTACTAATACTCCTTTGGAGAATCTTAAGGCAGGAACAGATTATGAACTGCCTTCTTCCGAGAGCGAACATCAGGTGTATCTGCAAGGACTGACTGGTATGTATATCAATGTCGAATTTCCCTATCTGAATAATCTGAATCAGACCGGAAGGCTTGTTTCCATTGAAAGCGCAGTACTCAAGCTATATCCTATCAAAGGTACGTATAACGGCAAGTATCCATTGCCGAAATCGTTGTCTCTCTATACGGCAGACCAGAATAACGCCACTCAGAGTGTCATTACTGATATCTCGGGAAATACCGTGCAAACGGGAAGTTTGGTGGAGGATAATATCTATTATGAAGATACTCACTATTCGTTTGATATAACCTCGTTTATTCAGAATAATCTGGGGACAGCGGGGGAGAGCCGTGAGAAACTGCAAATATTCCTCTCTGACAATGCTTTTTATAATACCGTTCAGGGAGTGGTGCTGGGAGATAGCAAACATCCTGTGAATGACCATGATAATAATGTATCACTCACTATTTATTATAAGACATATACGAAATGAAAAGAAGAGTTTTATCTATCCTTATACTAGGTGCGAACTTATTGAATGTAGCTGCCCAAAATATGACGAGTTCTCCGGTTTCCATGTTCGGACTCGGTGAATTGTCCACCGGAGAAGGCGGAATTTATTCCGGTTTGGGTGGAGTCGGCATTGCATTGCGTGGAGAAAATATGATTAATAGTGCCAATCCGGCTTCTTTAACGGGATTATTGCCGCAGTATTTCTTTTTCGATTTGGGTGTCAGCGGGTCTTATCTGAAATATTCACAGTCAGGAGCGAGCAATCATTCTCTGAATGGTAATCTTAATAATTTGGCTGTTGGATTCCGTATAGCCCCCCGTTGGTATGGAGCTATTTTTATGGCTCCTGTCAGTAGTGTAGGGTATGTCATATCGCTCGATCAGGATGTGGCGGGTACGGACGGAAGTACGGTGACTTCACTTTTCCAAGGTGAGGGAGGGTTATCCAAAATGGGTATCAGCGTTGCGCACGAACTGTGGAAAGGACTTTCACTGGGTGCAAACTTTTCTTATGTGGGAGGAAGTATTTCACAAACAGAAACTCAAGGGAGTGCAACAGAAAGTAACAGTTCGCATAAACATACGATTTATGCCGATTTCGGATTACAGTATACCTATAAGCTGGATCATTACCGTTCGGCGGTAGCAGGAGTTGTATATGGATATTCTCAAGACTTGATGCAGGATAATGATCATGTGGTGAGCAGTAGCAGTTCCAGCGGAAGCATTGAAGAAAAAGGAAAAAAGTATCGCACTTGTTTGCCGCAGTTTATCGGATTCGGAGCGTCTTACACTACGTTGCGCTGGATGGCTTCCATCGACTATAAGTTTGTTGACTGGAGCCGGCTGGAGTCTTCGCATTCCAGTATAAGTTTTCGTAATCAACATCGTTTGATGCTGGGAGGCAGCTATACATTGGGGAACCCTTATAGTAAACCGGTACGTTTATTGCTTGGAGCAGGTATGGGAAATTCATATATTTCAGTGCATGATAAGACGACAACGAATTATTATCTGAGTACCGGACTTAATTTTGAGTTTCGTAGCCGCAGTACGCTTTCTTTAGGAGTGAAATATACAGATCAACTGAAGGTGACTTCGGGGAGATTTAAAGAGCAGAAACTTTCTTTTTTTCTGAATCTGACTTTCTCGGAAAAGACTTATAAGGCAAAATTGAAGTAACTGGCGGGTAGGGAGAGCATTTATAATATAGAAAAGGGTACCCTCAGCGGTACCCTTTTCTATTATTTATTGTCTTTCGGTGTCACTACATAGTCTTCTTTTATAAACTCATCATAAACCCGTTTAGGATGATCGAATGCTGCGGTTCCATTCCTCTGTTCGTTGAAGTTTTCCCGGCGGAATTGTTTCAGCTTCAGGTTATCTTCGGCATATTCTCTTAACTTCTTATGTTCACGTCCATAGAGTGAACTTTCAGTAACATCAGAATCAAGCAGGCTTTCTTTAGGAGTAATAGTGGGCAGGAGCACTTGTTCCAATAGTCCACGATAGGCACCGTTATATTCGCACCAGACAAGATCGTTGGCAACGAATATACGATAGAAGTACTTTGACCATGCGGTTTTAATTTCGATGGATTGAGCGTAAATCTCAATCGTTGCTTCTGAACCATACGCTTGGTCACGGATCACGACGGTCGTCCGACCGCTGATTTCTTCCTTCACGGAAGTTTGCCATTTGTCGGAATGCAGGATTTCCTCAATGAGTTCCGGCAACTTTTCTTTAATTTCAAACTGTATTCTCATGGTGCTTGCCTGCGGGCAGGACTTTTTTTGAATTTCCTACTTAAAACAATTAAGCTAGCCTAAAGTTACATAGATTGAAGCAAAAAAACAAGATTTTGTTTGAATATTTACTATTTTTGCCAAACTATCTGCCTTTTTCGTTTGTTTTTATTATAATTATGCAACAAATAGCAAAAAAACAAGTTTATGCAGAATAAAGCCCGGAAGAATTACATCATTTATGTACTTATGCTCCTTCTGTTTGGAGGGTTGATTTATGTCGCTATTGAAGAGGGCGACAGGTTTTCACATCACGCTGCGAATACGTTAAACACGGTACAAGACGGGCCTTTTGCCATGTTTCTACAATTTATGCAAGATAATCTGCATCATCCGCTGACGACGTTACTTATTCAGATTATTGCCGTGTTGTTGATGGTGCGTCTTTTCGGCTATTTGTTTAGTCTTATCGGGCAGCCGGGGGTGATTGGAGAAATCGTAGCCGGTATTGTCTTGGGGCCTTCTGTTTTGGGACTTTTTTTCCCGGAAGCTTTTCATTTCCTGTTCCCTGTCCATTCACTGACCAATCTTGAATTGCTGAGTCAGGTCGGGCTGATCCTTTTCATGTTCGTTATCGGTATGGAACTGGACTTTAGTGTGCTGAAAAATAAGATAAATGAAACGCTGGTGATCAGTCATGCCGGTATTTTAGTACCTTTCTTTCTGGGTATCCTGTCTTCTTACTGGATTTACGAAACGTATGCCGCCGATCATACTCCCTTTCTGCCTTTTGCCTTGTTTATAGGCATCTCCATGAGTATTACCGCTTTCCCCGTGCTGGCGCGTATCATTCAGGAACGAAATATGACCAAAACTCCTTTGGGGACTCTTGCGATTGCTTCTGCTGCCAATGATGATGTGACTGCCTGGTGTTTGCTGGCTGTTGTTATTGCTATTTCAAAGGCGGGTAGCTTTGCCAGTGCTCTCTATTCTGTGGGATTGGCTGTGGCGTATATTGCAGTCATGTTTTTGGTTGTGCGTCCGTTTCTGAAAAAGGTGGGAGAGGTGTATGCCAATAAGGAGGCGATCAATAAAACGTTTGTGGCATTTATCCTGCTGATTCTGATCATTTCTTCCTGCCTGACAGAGATTATCGGTATTCATGCTTTGTTCGGAGCGTTCATGGCAGGAGTGGTGATGCCGTCGAATCTGGGTTTCCGAAAGGTGATGATGGAAAAGGTGGAAGACATTTCTTTGGTTTTCTTCCTGCCGTTATTCTTTGCTTTCACGGGTTTGCGTACGGAGATAGGTCTGATCAATAGTCCGGAGTTGTGGATGGTGTGTTTGCTGCTGGTGACAGTGGCCATAGTCGGTAAGCTCGGTGGCTGTGCCATAGCTGCCCGTCTGGTAGGTGAGTCATGGAAGGATAGTCTGACGGTGGGTACCTTAATGAATACGCGTGGATTGATGGAGCTGGTGGCATTGAATATTGGTTACGAAATGGGAGTTCTTCCCCCGTCTATTTTCGTAATTTTGGTCATTATGGCGCTAGTTACAACCTTTATGACCACTCCGCTGCTACATTTGGTCGAACGTTTCTTTGTACATCGGGAAGAAAAGTTATCTTTGAAGCGCAAACTTATATTTTGTTTTGGTCGTCCGGAGTCCGGGCGCAGTCTGCTTTCCATTTATGATTTGTTATTCGGGAAGCAGTTGAAGAAAGAACATGTGATTGCAGCGCATTATACAGTGGGTACGGATTTGAATCCGTTGGATGCCCAGCATTATGAAAGCGAAAGCTTTGCTTTACTCAACCAAAAAGCTGTCGAACTGAATATTCAGGTGGACAATCACTATCGGGTGACGGATAAGCTGGTACAGGAAATGATTCATTTTATTCGCAAAGAGCATCCTGATATGTTGCTTTTAGGAGCCGGTAGCCATTACCGTCCCGAAATGCCGGGAACTCCGGGAGCTATTTTATGGCTGACGCTCTTCCGTGATAAGATTGATGACATAATGGAACAGGTGAAATGTCCTGTTGCCGTATTTGTGAATCGTAATTATCGGGAAGGAGCACTGGTTAGTTTTGTTTTGGGAGGAATGATTGATGTATTCCTGCTTTCGTATCTGAATATAATGTTGCAAAACGGTCATTCGGTGCGCCTTTTCCTTTTTGAAACGGACGATGAAGAGTTTCATCAGTGCATAGATGACTTGTTGGCTCATTATGCTGATCAGATAGTAGTGGTATGGTTTGCAGGAGTAGAAGAATTAGTAACCAAAGAGAGAGATGGATTGCTGGTAATGAGCCATCTTTCCTATACAAAATTATCCGAGGAAGAGCTTGTGATGCGGGAATTGTCATCATTGCTGGTTATTCGTCGGAATAAGAATAAGGGAGAAAAAAATGAAAGACTTGAAATTGGATGAACATACGGGGTTAGTACTTGAAGGAGGCGGAATGCGGGGAGTATTCACTTGTGGGGTACTTGACTATTTAATGGATCATGATATTCGTTTTCCTTATGCGATCGGGGTATCGGCAGGAGCCTGTAACGGCTTGTCGTATGCATCCCGTCAGCGTGGTCGTGCCAAGTTCAGCAATATTGACCTGCTGGAGAAATACAATTATATCGGCCTGAAACATCTGCTCAGGAAGCGTAACATTCTCGACTTTGATTTACTTTTCAACGAATTTCCCGAACATATTCTTCCTTATGATTATGATACATACTTTGCTTCTCCCGAACGTTTCGTGATGGTAACCACGAATTGTATGACAGGAGAAGCCAACTATTTTGAAGAGAAACGGGATAAAAGCCGTGTGATTGATATTGTCCGGGCATCCAGTAGCCTGCCTTTTGTTTGTCCTGTCACTTACGTGGATGGTGTTCCGATGCTTGATGGAGGCATTGTAGACTCTATTCCCTTGCAGAGAGCTATTGCGGACGGTTACACCCGTAATGTGGTTGTACTTACCCGTAATCGCGGTTACCGGAAAGACACGAAAGATATCCGTATTCCATCCTTTGTCTACCGGAAATATCCGAAGTTGCGTGAGGCATTGAGTCGTCGGTGTGCAGTTTACAATGAACAGCTGGAAATGGTGGAACAGATGGAAGATGAAGGAAAGATCATCGTCATCCGTCCGCAGAAACCGGTGATGGTGGACCGGATTGAACGGGATGTACAGAAACTGACGGAATTTTATGAGGAAGGATACGACTGTGCAAGAAACCTGTTCGAATTCTAAGTAAATAATAAATGACCTGTTTTGTTGATAGTCTGCATGAAGAATGCGGACTATATCTGTGATATTTATATATTTCTGTATAATATTTCTACAAATACTCTTCTTTTTCTTCAATTAATCCGATTTTAAGTCATTATTAATTCGTTTTTGTGGTATTTATTAAGGGATGCCCCTTTACTTTGCTGAAAAATATTTTTGGGCAGACTTAATAACATAACATGAAAAATAAAAGAATAACATGGTAAAAAGGTTTGATTGGTTGTTGGTGTGTTTATTGTTTTCAATAGGGGTGATGGCACAATCCGGCGGGAAACAGTATAATTCTTACAAGGGATTGGTCATGGCAGGTTATCAGGGGTGGTTCAACACCCCTGGTGACGGCTCGGGCCGTGGTTGGCATCATTATAATGGGCGCAATGGGTTTCGTCCGGGGTCATGTTCGGTGGACCTTTGGCCGGAAGTATCGGAGTATAAGAAGCTCTATAAGACTGAATTTTCCTTTGCTGATGGTAAACCAGCTTATGTTTTTTCTTCTCATGATGAATCTACGGTAGATGTACATTTTAAATGGATGCAGGAGTATGGACTGGACGGAGTATTTATGCAGCGTTTTATCACGGAAATACGGAACGAAAGCGGATTGAAACATTTTAATAAGGTGTTGAATTCAGCGATGAAATCTGCCAATAAATACGAACGGGCTATCTGTGTGATGTACGACCTGAGCGGCATGCAACCGGGAGAAGAACAGTTGTTGCTGAAAGACATAGCAGAAATAGCAGAGCGCTATTCTTTAAAAGACCATGCAAAGAACCCCTCTTATCTGTATCACAACGGTAAACCGCTGGTTACGGTTTGGGGAGTCGGATTTAATGATAATCGTCGCTATGGGCTGAAAGAAGCCGCTCATATTATTGACGGCTTGAAGTCACAGGGATTCAGTGTGATGCTTGGAGTACCTACGCAGTGGCGTACACTGAATGGGGACACAGAATCAGATCCCCGCCTGCATGAGCTTATCCGAAAATGTGATATCATGATGCCTTGGTTTGTAGGGCGTTATAATGAAACGACTTATCCCAAGTATCAGAAACTGGTGGAAGAAGATATTCAGTGGGCAAAAAAGAATCAGGTAGATTATGCTCCGCTGGTTTTCCCCGGTTTCTCATGGGGAAATCTGAAGGGGAAAGATCATAATTCGTTTATTCCCCGCAATAAAGGTTCTTTCCTTTGGACACAATTGATGGGAGCCATTCGGGCGGGTGCTGAAATGATCTACGTGGCTATGTTTGATGAAATAGATGAAGGGACGGCCATCTTTAAATGTGCTAAGAAGGTGCCCGTAGGTAAAAGTACATTTGTACCCCTTGAAGAAGGCGTGGAAAGCGATCATTATTTGAAATTGGTGGGAGAGGCCGCAAAGATTTTAAGAAAGGAGAAAGCTGTGGCATTTAGTACAAAGCTGGATACGAAAAGTCCGAACCCTTTTATCCGGCATATGTATACCGCTGACCCGTCAGCGCATGTCTGGAAAGATGGCAGATTGTATGTGTACGCTTCTCATGACATTGCTCCTCCGCGTGGATGTGACTTGATGGACCGCTATCATGTATTCTCGACTAATGATATGATTAACTGGACGGATCATGGAGAAATCCTGAGTTCCGACCAGGTGCCGTGGGGACGGAAAGAAGGAGGTTTTATGTGGGCTCCGGATTGTGCTTACAGAAACGGCACCTACTATTTCTACTTCCCTCATCCCAGCGAAACAGACTGGAATGATAGCTGGAAGATCGGTGTAGCTACCAGTGACAAGCCTGCGGAAGAATTTAAAGTACAGGGATATATTGAGGGAATGGACCCGATGATCGATCCTTGTGTATTTGTGGACGATGACGGACAGGCCTACATCTACAATGGTGGCGGTGGCACCTGCAAAGGTGGCAAACTGAAAGATAATATGATAGAATTGGATGGCCCCATGCAGGCTATGGAAGGATTGTCGGACTTCCACGAAGCGACCTGGATACATAAGTATAATGGAAAATATTATTTGTCTTATTCTGATAATCATGACGACGGAGAAAAGTATAACCGGATGTGTTATGCCATCAGTGACTCGCCTTTGGGACCTTGGGAATACAAGGGAATTTACATGGAACCCACCGATAGTTATACCAACCACGGCTCTATTGTCGAGTTCAAGGGACAATGGTATTCTTTCTATCACAACAGTGCATTGTCCGGTCATGATTGGCTGCGCTCTATCTGTGTGGACAAACTGTACTACAATCCGGACGGCACTATAAAAATGGTGAAGCAGACTAAATAACAGATAGATCGATACACAGGCAATTAATAAATAGAATCCTTATAATAGTTGAAAAACGAATATAGCATGAAAAACAAAATGAAATGGATATTGGCAGTAGGATTATTGTCATGTTCGGTAGCAATGGCACAGCAACAGAGTGATATATTATCGGTATCTGCTTCTGCAAATGCAGAAAATGCTGCTTTAGCCTTTGACAGGAATGTAAAAACGATGTGGACAATCCCTTCTCAGGCACTAAAGGCTGAACAATGGCTGATGTTTACCATTCAGCAGCCCGGAGATGTTTGTGAACTGGACCTTCAGATGCAGGGTATCAATAAGAATGAACTGAAAGAAGTACTGGATATCTTTGTCACTTATGACCCCATGAATCTGGGAACTCCCGTGAACTACCGGATCGAAGGGAGCGACAAACAGATGAAAGTCAAATTCACTCCTAAATACGGTGCACACGTCAAGCTGAATTTTAAGCCGGGAAAGCTGGATAAGCCTTTCTCTCTGAAAGAAATTTCAGTTCTTGTGGCAGAAAAGGTATTGACGGACAGTCAGGGAAAAGTAACTGACCGTCGGTATATGGACGCGTCACTGCCGGTAGAAGAACGGGTGGAAAGTTTGTTGGCAGTGATGACTCCGGAGGATAAAATGGAACTGATCCGTGAAGGATGGGGTATTCCCGGTATTCCTCATTTGTACGTGCCTCCTATCACAAAGGTAGAAGCGGTGCATGGTTTCTCTTATGGTAGCGGTGCTACTATCTTCCCCCAGGCTTTGGCGATGGGAGCTACCTGGAACAGGAAGCTGACGGAAGAAGTGGCTATGGTGATCGGAGACGAGACAGTGGCTGCCAATACCAAACAGGCATGGTCGCCGGTGTTGGACGTTGCACAGGATGCACGTTGGGGGCGCTGTGAAGAAACCTTTGGAGAAGACCCTGTATTGGTGTCACAAATAGGAGGTGCATGGATCAAAGGATACCAGTCCAGAGGATTGTTTACTACTCCCAAGCATTTCGGCGGACATGGTGCCCCGTTGGGCGGACGTGATTCACATGATATAGGCTTGTCCGAACGTGAAATGCGCGAGATTCATCTGGTTCCGTTCCGTCATGCGATCCGTAATTATGACTGCCAGTCTTTGATGATGGCCTATTCCGACTATATGGGAGTTCCGGTTGCCAAGAGCAAAGAACTGCTGCAACAGATATTGCGTCAGGAATGGGGATTCAATGGATTCATTGTCAGTGACTGTGGCGCTATCGGAAATCTGACAGCCCGTAAACATTACACGGCAAAAGATAAGATTGAAGCTGCCAATCAGGCATTGGCTGCCGGCATTGCAACCAATTGCGGTGATACTTACAATAATAAAGAAGTGATTCAGGCGGCAAAAGACGGTCGTATCAATATGGAAGATCTGGACAATGTATGCCGTACGATGCTGGGTACGATGTTCCGCAACGAACTCTTTGAAAAGAATCCTTGCAAACCACTGGACTGGAAGAAAATATATCCGGGATGGAACTCGGACAGCCATAAGGAAATGGCACGTCAGGCGGCACGTGAATCAATTGTAATGCTGGAAAACAAAGACAATCTTCTTCCTTTGTCAAAGACACTGCGTACGATTGCGGTACTGGGTCCCGGTGCAGATGACCTGCAGCCGGGCGATTACACTCCGAAATTGCTTCCGGGACAACTGAAATCGGTATTGACAGGTATCAAAGGTGCAGTAGACAAGCAGACCAAAGTTCTTTATGAACAGGGATGTGACTTTACCAATCCGGACGAAACCAATATTCCGAAAGCTGTGAAGGCAGCTTCCCAATCAGATGTCGTGATTATGGTACTGGGTGACTGCTCTACCAGTGAAGCGACCAATGATGTCCGTAAGACATGTGGAGAAAATAACGACTGGGCGACTTTAATCCTTCCGGGCAAACAGCAGGAATTGCTGGAAGCTGTCTGTGCAACAGGAAAGCCGGTGATACTGATTCTTCAGGCAGGCCGTCCTTATGATATTCTGAAAGCATCCGAAATGTGCAAGGCTATCTTGGTAAACTGGTTGCCGGGACAAGAAGGTGGTCCGGCTATGGCAGATGTACTGTTTGGTGATTACAATCCTGCCGGTCGCCTGCCGATGACATTCCCGCGTCACGTAGGACAACTTCCTTTGTATTATAACTTCAAGACTTCAGGACGCCGTTACGAATATGTAGATATGGAATATTATCCTCTCTACCGCTTCGGATTCGGACTCAGCTACACTTCATTCGAATATTCTAATCTGAAGATACAGGAAAAGGCGAATGGCAATGTGGAAGTTCAGGCTACAGTGAAGAACGTAGGAAGCCGTGCGGGTGATGAAGTCGCTCAGCTATATGTGACGGATATGTATGCCAGTGTGAAAACCCGTGTTATGGAATTGAAAGACTTTGCCCGTATTCATTTGCAGCCGGGAGAATCGAAGACTGTTTCGTTTGAAATGACTCCGTATGATATTTCATTGCTCAATGACCGGATGGACAGAGTCGTGGAAAAAGGAGAGTTTAAGATCATGGTAGGCGGAATGAGTCCCGATTACGTAGCTAAAAATGAGATCAAACATAGTGTAGGCTATAGTGATAACAAGAAAGGCGTCACGGGAATGCTTAATTATACACATGAGTTTGGTGCCAATTTCGATCTTGCTGTGTCCAAGGTAGAAGAGAACCTTGTCAAGAACCAGAAGACAGTGTGGGTGAGTGTGAAAAATACAGGTACGTTGATGGATATCGGTAAGGTGGAAATGTTTGTGGATGGTAAGAAAGTAGGAGATGCCATTCATTATGAACTGGGAGCAGGCGAAGAAAAACTGATTCCGTTCAAGCTGGCAAAAGAGAATAAGCAGCCTGTAGCGTTTACGACCAAATACAAGATGGTATCTATGTAATACTAATTTGTTTCCCTAACTTTTAATACAATGAAACGACTTCTTTTCATATCATGGATATTCTTGTTGTCCGTAAGCTTTGGGCTGACAAAGGTGAAAGCCGATATACGGATGCCGCTGATCTTCGGTGATCACATGGTATTGCAGCAAGACACAAAGATTGCCATCTTTGGATGGGCTGATGCCGGAGAAACCGTAGAGGTAGTCTTTGCCGGACAGAAAGTGAAAACGACTGCTGACACTGACGGAACATGGAAAGTGAACCTGAAACCGATAAAAACGAAGAAAGAGGGTCAGCTCCTGACAATTGCCGGTAAGAACAAACTTGTCTACTCGGATGTGTTGGTAGGCGATGTATGGGTTGCTTCCGGACAATCGAATATGGAATGGGGGATGAAGGTAAGAAAAGAATATGCTGACGATATAGCCGCTTCGGAAGATCCTTTGCTGCGTTTGTTCTTTGTTCCCAAGAACACGTCATTAGAGCCATTGACTGATATCGAAGTTCCTCAGGGAACATCTAACCCCGAACGGGCTGCCAGATGGGTGCTTTGTACGCCGGAGATGTTGGCTAAGATCAATGGACAGGGCTTTTCGGCAACAGCTTATTACTTTGCACGTGATATGCGTGCTGCAAACGGACGCCCGTTGGGAGTTATTCAGTCCGCATGGGGAGGTACGCGTGCAGAAGCCTGGACCAGCCTTTCCGGATTGAAACAAGAACCGGCTTTGGCTCACTATGTAGCTGCGTATGAGAAGAATGTGAAAGATAATCCGGAAATACTCGCCACTTATCCACAGAAGCAGAAAGAATTTGATGAAGCGGTAAGGGAATGGGATAAAACCGTAGGAAAAGAATGGAATCAGGCACAAAAAGAATGGGCGATAGCTGTGCAGGCGGCACAAGCAGATGGAAAGCCGGCTCCGCCCAAACCGCAGCCCAGAGTTCCCCGTCCACCCAATCCGCGTAAACCGAATGGGGGAAATAACGGTCCGTCCAATCTGTTTAACGCAATGATTTCTCCTTTAATCCCTTTGAGTATAAAGGGAGTCATCTGGTATCAGGGGGAATTTAACTCCGGCGGCTCTGGAAAGGAGTATGCTACCCTGTTCTCCCGGATGATTACGGATTGGAGAGAGAAATGGGGAATCGGTGATTTTCCTTTTGTATATGTGCAGCTTCCCAATTTCGAACCGGTAGATCCCGAACCGTCCGTTGAAGGAAACGGCTGGCGCTGGGTACGGGAAGGACAGCTGAAGGCCTTGAATCTGCCCAACACGGCAATGGCTGTGACTATCGATGTAGGAGATCCTTTCGATTTGCATCCGGTAGATAAATATGATGTCGGACACCGGCTGGCTCTTGCTGCCCGGAAACTGGCATACGGAGAGAAAATTGTCGGCATGGGGCCTCTTTGTAAAAAGATGTCTGTGAAAGGAAATAAGATCATTTTGGAGTTTACCAATCAGGGTAAAAAGTTGGTGATGGGAACTTCTCCGTACATCCCGGCAGGAAAACCGCCTCATCCGAAACCGACGAAGCTGACAGGCTTCGGCATTGC
>PPYE01662276.1_pt1 | contig 41296 bp, 40 predicted proteins | sample 1559881 | NCBI WGS metagenome assembly PPYE01 (sample SAMN08240022, study PRJNA423297) | Human gut metagenome, whole genome shotgun sequencing project. | reverse complement strand
ATTTTACTCTGAGGTATTTCTTTTTCTCAACCTTCTTTCTTGGAATTCCCTATATTTGAATTATACAGGAAGCTCCTCTTCCTCACCAGATTCAAACAAATCTGCAAATTTTCTCAATGCAGCATTCAACGGTAATTCCATTGCTTCCTGTGCTAATTGCACAGAGGTCTTATCAGAATATAACAGCTCATTTTCCAAGTCTACTCCACGTTTCTCATAGGCCTTTGATAAAGAAATATACCAATTTGTACCTGCATAATTTTCAATACCATTCTCCTGCTTTAATTCTTCAAAAACATATACCAAAGCAGGGAAAACCATCATGGAGTTCAATATTGGTTGGAATTTTTCTTTGTCACAGAACCGAGAATAAATCTCATACTCCTCTAATCCCAAACCAATACCAATTTGAGCAGTTGACAGTTCCACCTCCATAGGCTTTGGCTCCGTTGTTAATCGCTTATACACCTTAAAAATAGAACTTGCACTGTTAAATTCCTCGTAATTCTTTACAATATCAATTGCAGGTATATTTTTATATGCAAGAATACTTCCCTTTGAAAGTTCAAATGACAGACCTCGATAGTCCTCGTTCCAATTAGAATTTACAAAATGATTAACATCTTTTTTTGTCACTATTAAAACGATAATTTCTATTCTTCCGTTGATTCTTCCAATCGAAATTTCTTTGCTTACGTGATTTGAAATATCATGAATCGTAGTTCTATATGATGTGTTTGCGCATTCAATATGAACCACATATTCAGCATCACCTTCCAGAATCATTTTCTGAAGTTCTTTGTTATCCATTTCTATACCGAAATCAAACAACAGATTATTAACACCATTCATTTTATACTGCACATCTGCATCAAAGACAGAATCAGTGTAATCATCTCTTTCTTCGCTTAGAACTGGATATGTATATAATCTTTTAGTTATGTTCATATACATTTACCTCCATCGCATAATCCCGGTTATCAAGCAAAGCTATTTCAAACTGGACTTTTTCGTTTCCCTTCATACTAGAAAAACTTACGCCTTCCGAACTCTTCTTTATTCCTGTACACCCCATCAACTCTGATGCAGAATGGATGGCCAGTCGATTTGATTTACCATTTTCACCAACTGTAACAATCTCAACATGCCCTGCACGAATATCTCGTGGCAAAATAAAGGAAACTCTATAGGTAGTTCTTGAAGTTTTTATAACTCTAACATTCTTAAGTTCTTGGTTTATATCTCCACCATATCTTTTATGTACGGTATCATGTCCACCTTGTTCCGCTCTTCCTTTATGAGAATCCTTTTTACTCCTATGTCTAGTACCGCCTAAATTCCGAGTTGTTGGATCACCTCCATCAGAACCGATGGTTCCTTCCGTATCCGTGTTTTTCGACTTTCCATTTCCATCACTGCCGTAAAATAAACCCTTGGGCTTTGTTTTTGATGTTCGGGGCTGAATTGTAATAGAACCAATCGTATCTTGAAGACTTTCTTTATTGCTGTCATCTCCACGCTGATTAGTCTTATCCGATTCCTTCTGAAGAACACCAGCCAAACCTGCAACTTCAATTTCATCGTCACTGGAATGTTCGCCCAACGTTTGAATACAGTCTCTTACCCAATCCTTTAGCTCATTGTTATATTCTTTTGCAAGCGGCACATTTGTTGAGTGTCTGCTTGGCAACCACTTATCATGTGCCGGCGTTTCCATTTCTCTAAAGAATTCATTAAGCTCTTTACCTTCCATTTCAAGCACACCAGAAAATGAAATAATTCTCGACATATTACCCAATGCAAATAATTTCATTCCGGAAGATCTAGTGATGAGAATTTTTCTATTCAATTTCTCCGAAGAATCGACCAAAACGCTGAGTTTTAGAGTTCCCATCCCGTGAAAGTCCTTTTTGAACACTTTTGTTTCAGGTCGAACAAGCACTTGGTAGTACCAATATGCATTTTTTATTTTTGAGTTATACGTGCTGAGATAGCTTGCAAGCGTAGAATTATCGATGTTTTTATTGTCAACTGTAACACTTAATAAATTCTTGTGAATAGACATCAAGAAATTTTCTAGAACCTCGTTAATTACATCGCTATTCCATTCATATCCCGCATTAAATCCGTACACAAAAACATCTGTACCAATCTCAGATCTCTGATATAGTTTTTCCAACTCACTGATAGAATCAACAGGTAAGTTACCTTCTGGATTTCCGTAGTAACCAATTCCAGTTGTCATCGTATTCATACTATTGCTTAAATCTTCTGGAAAAGATATAAAGCGTGACATTCCCTGTGCAGCAGTCTCTTGATCTTCATTTAGAGTTCTATAAAAGACTAATCTATAATCTGAATTTGTAAATGGTGCGTTCTTTCCTATTCCAAATGCTCCGGCTTTATCACCCGTTTTTGTCGCACCACCATCGAGTTTTGTCAATGCATTCCAGCCTTCGTCACTATCCTCATACGGATGGCTAAGTCCAGTTGTGTTGAAATCGCTAATTCGTAAAACAACTGTAGTAGGCTTCTTAATTGCATTTAATGCCTTTGTCAGTACCTTAATGGTCTTTTCACTATTCTTTTTCGACCAATAATCATAAGCCTTCTGAATTTTAGAAGCGTACTGCTCATATCCAGGAATATCAGAAGAAGGAATTCTATACTGTTCAAAATCAACTTTGATGGTCGCATTACTGCCTTCCACCGCTGCATCTAATGAGTTTTGACAAATTTCTCTTGCAAGCGACTGTATCTCTGTTCCTGTAAAGGTTTCAATGCCTGCGTCCGATACTCCACGCACTTGTCCAAATCCATTATGCGGAAATTTCCATTCAATAGTCATCTAAATCACCTCAACGTAAATTTGCTTTCTTTATTGCTATTATCCTGATACTTGCTTTTGCAAGTTTTTAATTCTGATTCTAGTGCAGAGAAAATCTTTTTTACGTCTTCATCAGTGTATTCATATGTTGCGGTATTAGAGCAGTTACTTAAAAGTCGAATCATATCAATAATTTTATTTGTTCTAGCTTCAGCAACTCTTATAAATTTATCATGCTTAGATTCAGCCATAATTTTTCTCCTTATCGTACATTTTTATTTTATTATACATATTTCGACTATGTATGTCAATATATCACAATTATTTTTAAATTATTATTCATATAATTTTATTATTTGCAAATTAAAACGTCCAAACTTCCGTCTGGACGCTACTAATTTCTTTATATTTTATCTTAAAACATTGATTTCCATCTTTGCCTTAAAGCAGACCACAAACTTATCGTCATAAATCTTTATCTGATCGATGTACTTCCTAACTAGCTTATCATCATACTCGGTTATCCGCGTATCCTGCGTTTTAACATAGGCAGCAAGTTCATTGATTCGTTGTCTGGTGCCTTCGGTCTGAGCATGCTTTACCAAAAGCAGCTGTTTGTTCTGCCTAAGTTCTTCCATTTCATTGGCACATTTCGAATAGTCTTTTTTGCCGTGTACCAATTCCAAGAGTTCCTTCTGCTTTTCTGCAATGGTCTTGTTAATTTTCTCAATTTCATCAGAATTATCTTGGCTGATAACTTCCAGAATATTCTCTTCCAATATAGCTATCACATCCTTGGAACTTTCCAATACAGCATTCATGGCATCGATAACTGCCTGTTGAAGTTCTTCCTCCGGCACTGTCGGTGCTGTGCAACCCGATGGTCCATTTTCCACTCTTGTGCAGCATCTCCACACCGTGGATTTTTTCCCTCGATCGTTCCAAACTACTCGTCTATATATATCCCCACATTTCATGCAAGTGCAAATGCTTGAGAGTGCATACCGACTGGAATAAATCCTTCGCTTCTGCCCATCTCTCCCACTTGTCATATTGGCTCGTCTTAGCATTTCCTCTTGAACCTGTGTAAAAACATCCCTCGGTATGATTGCTTCCTGACTGTTTTTTACATAATACTGAGGAACCGTTCCATCATTTTTAATTCTTGTTTTTTCGATAAAATCTGTTGTGATGGTCTTCTGCAAAAGGGCATCACCGATGTATTTCTCATTCGAAAGAATTCCTCGAACCGTACTCTGATGCCATTTGTAACGTTTCCCTCCGGTTTTTATATGGTCCCGTTCCAGTCCCATTGCGATATCTCTAAAGCTTGCCCCTTCCAAATACTCTCGGAAGATACGCTTCACAACCTTCGCTTCTTTCTTATCAACGATTAGGTTTCCTTTTGCATCCTTCGTGTAACCAAGGAAATGTTCATGGTTCACCACTAACCTGGGCGTCTTCAGGTGCTGAAATCACATTAACTTCAGGCATCTTTGTTGCGTCAAAATCAAACTGCTCTCTTACTTCCTGCCCCGTAATACTGTCTGCATCGGGAATTAAACGACAATTTGAGAGGTCATCCTCGAACAACCAAAGGAAATCATTCTTTGTTAGAATGTCGCAATCCGGAATATCATCTACAGGTACTGTAGTTATATCTCTTCCATCAATTTCGCCTAGATTGAGTCTAAATACCGCTTGGGCATCTTTATCAAAGTCATTTGCCCATACTCTAGAATAGCCTGCATCTTCAAATCCTTTGTCCATTCCACCGCAGCCAGAAAACAATGACACCAGTCTTGGTGAATATGTTTTATGATCAAACCGAGTCACCGTTTCCTCACTTTCCGTTTCCTTTACTGAATCCAGTCCTTTTAATTCCACCACAGCATCCAAATCACACTGAAGGGTTTCACATATTTTAAGTAAGGTTGACATACTTACATTCTTATCCTTTCCCATATTCGCAATGGCATTTGTTGATAGTTTTGCCATTGTTCTAAGATTTTCTTTAGACATTCCCTTTTCCAAAAGTGTATGCCATAAAGGCTTATAACTAATTTGCATTTATCCACTCCTTAATCTACTCTTCCGGCAATTTAATTCTAGTCAAACTTAGTCATAATATTATATCACGAAATTTGAGTTTTATCAAGATGTCCTATCGTTTTGCAATTCCGTGGATATCTATATCCTGTACGCCAACATAAGGTTGAATACATAATGAACCCCTCTAGGGTTCAAATCTTTGTTATCCATTCCCTAGTGTCAACCCGACCGAGTAGACCAATTCCCACTCGACTATTTTCGAGCACTAAAAAAGGACTTTCACAACGACTTCATATACCTTTTAACGATAGTCCTTGAGAAAGTCCTTTGTTTTCTACACTTTATTTACTTATTAGGGTTCACCTTTGACATTAAAACTACCGTCTCAACATGCACGGTCTCACAGAACTGATCGACTGCCGTCATCTTCTCCACCCGGTATCCCGCCATCTGCATCATCTCAAGATCCCGTGCAAGACTGGTCATCTTGCAGGAAATATAAACGATCCTGTCCACTCCATACTCAAGAATCTTAGGCAGTGCTTTCGGATGGATACCATCTCTCGGCGGATCAAGGACGATCACATCCGGCTTCTCCTCGATCTCGTCCAGCACCTTAAATACATCGCCTGCTATGAATTTACAATTAGAAAGTCCATTGCGGAGAGCATTTTCTTTTGCAGCTTCTACTGCCTCCTCGATGATCTCCACACCAATCACTTTCTTTGCAACCGGAGCCAGCACCTGACCGATCGTTCCGGTTCCACTGAACAGATCAAAAACTGTCTTATTCTCAATATCTCCGATGTATTCCCGGACAGTCTCATACAATACCTCTGCTCCCCTGGAATTTGGCTGGAAGAAAGAAAACGGGGTGATCTTAAACTGCAGTCCGAGCAGCTTTTCATAAAAGAAATCCTGACCATAAAGGATTCTTGTCTCATCACTTTTTACAACATCTGAAAGTGAATCATTCAGGATATGAAGGATTCCTACGATCTTTCCTTCCAAAGGAAGCTCCAGTAACTGTTCTTTTAATTCTGTCAGGTCATGCTCTTCCTGCGTAGTCGTTACAAGGTTCACCAGAATCTCTCCGGTCGTATCCCCCCGTCTCAGAAGTAAATGCCGCAGATATCCGGTATGCTGCATTTTCTTATAATAGCTTACATTCCACTCCCTGAAATATGCAAGAACACAGGAAAGGATCTGATTCATATCCCGATGGACCAGTTGGCAGTCTGCTGCTGTCAGGACATCATATGTGCTTCCTTTTTTATGCAGTCCGAGAGAAAGCGGACCGTCCTTATATTCATCTCCAAAAGAAAACTCCATTTTATTACGATAATGAAACTCTTTTGGACTTTCTTTTACACTCTCAAAAATATAATCGCCCTTTACGACAGGATCCATGATCCGATGGATCTGTCCCTCTTTCATCTTTACCTGTTCTTCATAGGACATAGTCTGATACATGCATCCACCACAGGCCGGGAAAATACTACAGACCGGCTCCCTGGTCTCCAGCGGTGATTTTTCCAGCACTTCCAGAAGTCTTCCTTCTCCATTTCCCCGCTTAAATTTATTGATCATAAAGCGGACTTTCTGACCCGGGATACCATTTTTCACCGTGACATATTTTTCTTCCTCCGGAATATAAATCATTCCCTTATTCGGGAAATCCACTCTCTCGATTATGCCTTCATAGATCTGTCCTTTTTTCATTATTTCCTCCCAACAAACAAAACAGACAGGGTGTACTCCAACCGTCACATCCTGTCTGTATTCTTCTTACTGTGCTATTACCATCCTGAACTTATACCTGATCATCCTCATCGAAATAATCGTCAAAATCGTCATCAAAATCATCTTCAAAATCTTCCAGATAATCCGGTGTCACAAAACGGAATACCGCATATGCAATGGCTGCGATTCCTGCAATCGCACCAATAATTGCAAGTACCCATACAACCGCATTCTTCTGCTTCTCTGCCTCGTTCTTATGCAGGATTTCTTTTAATTTTGATTCAGCGATCATATCCTCTAATTTTTTATTCATATCTGCACATCCTTTCTAACCTCTCACAGGTTACGACTGATTTTTGTATATTATAACACTTAAGCTCTGTTATTACTACCGCTTTCGGAGATTTTTCCTAAAAACTCTGTCCCGGTTCTCACATCATAATCATCTTTTCTGATCGGCTGACAGTCCACAAACCTATGAAATCTTTACCAGTTTTGCGAACTTTGCAAACATCTTCCTGACTCCTGCACTGTCAAAATCCACCGTTACTTCATAATCTCTGCCACCGGACCGAATCTCAAGAACGGTTCCCTCCCCAAACTTCACATGACGCACCCGGTCTCCTTCTGCATAATCAGGACTGCCACCTGATCCTGCTGCAAGCTGGCTGCCTTTTTGAAGAGATGCCAGTCCCTGGCTGCTCTTACCCGAAGAAACTCCGCTGCTTTTTCCTGCCCCGTTGCTATAAGCCGCACCGAAAGCCCTTGCCCGGAATGCTTCTCTTGCATGTGCATATGTATTCTGCTGTACCGGCACTTCCGTCTCTGGTTCAATCCTGCGGCTTCCTGTATCCAGAAGTTCTGCCGGAATTTCCTTAATAAAACGTGAAATCTTATTATACTGGGTCTCGCCTCTGACCATCCTTCTTCTTGCACAGGTAAGCGTCAGCTCCTGCTCTGCTCTTGTAATCCCCACATAACAAAGCCGTCTTTCTTCTTCAAGATCATCTCTGTCGTCTGATGTGATCGTCATATAACTTGGAAACAAGCCATCTTCCATTCCTGCCAGATATACATGAGGGAACTCCAGCCCTTTGGCACTGTGCAGTGTCATAAGGACAACATAATCCTGTTCTTCATCCAGACTGTCAATATCCGCAACCAACGCCACTTCTTCCAGAAAAGCACTCAATGTAGCCGGTTCATCTCTATCTTCTGCTGCCTCTTCGTATGCGGCTGCCTTATTGATCAGTTCATCAATATTTTCCTTTCTCGCCTGTGCATCCTCTTTATCCTCGGAATCCAGACTCTCCATATATCCCGTCTTTTCGATCACTTCCCGCAGCAGATCCGTAATGCTCATCTGTCCGGTAAGCCCTTTAAAATATTCGATCAGAGCTGCAAAAGAATCCAGCTTTGCTGCACTTCTTCCGATTCCAGGGATCAACTCGGGAGCCATCAGCGTCTCATAAAATCCAAGCCCACGTTCTGCAGCAGACTCCTGGATCCGGTTGATCGTAGTCAGACCAATGCCCCTTTTTGGCACATTAATGATTCTTCGTACCGCAATATCATCCATTCCATTATCAATCGTCTTTAAATACGCAAGCAGATCTTTGATCTCCCGGCGGGCATAAAAGTTGACACCGCCCACAATCTTGTACGGGACATTCATCGCAACAAATTTTTCTTCCAAAAGACGGGACTGTGCATTCGTTCTGTAAAGCACCGCGTGGTCATTATATGATGCTCCTGCCCTTACTTCCTTTTTTATATCTTCTGCAATAAAATCCGCCTCATCATATCCTGTATCAAACTGCCTTAAATGAACCAGCTCTCCCTCCCCGTTGGCAGTCCATAAAGTCTTTTCTTTCCTGCCTTTATTATTGGCGATCACCCGGTTCGCTGCATTCAGGATATTGCCCGTGGAGCGGTAATTCTGCTCCAGCTTTATGACACAGGCATCTGAAAATTCATGTTCAAAATCCAGAATATTGCGGATATTCGCTCCACGAAACTTGTAGATCGACTGGTCATCATCTCCCACCACGCACAGATTCCGATACTTTCCGGCAAGCAGTCTTACAAGCTGGAACTGCACTGTATTCGTATCCTGATACTCATCGACCATAATATAGCGAAACCGCTCCTGATAATTCTCCAGCACATCCGGCTGCGTCTGCAGAAGCTGAACCGTCTTCACCAGCAGATCATCAAAATCCAGTGCGTTATTCGCCTTCAGTTGTGCCTCATACTCACGGTATACTTTTGCAATCTTCAGCTTTGCAAAATCTCCTCCTACATTCAGTTCAAACTCATCCGGAAGGATCAGTTCATTCTTGGCAGAAGAAATCGCCGACATAAGGCTTCTCTCTTTAAAAACCTTTGTATCAATGGCGACCTTTTTACAGACTTCTTTCATCAGAGTCTTCTGATCGTCTGTATCGTAGATCGTAAAACGGTTATCATACCCAAGCCGGTCTATAAATCTTCTTAAAATCCGCACACACATCGAATGAAAAGTGCTTACCCAGATGCTTTCCGAGCCAAAGCCCACCAGGGAATCCACCCTTTCTCTCATCTCTCCTGCTGCCTTGTTCGTAAACGTGATCGCCAGGATATTCCACGGATTCACATTCCGCTCTTCGATCAGATATGCGATCCTGTGCGTCAGTACCCGGGTCTTTCCCGAACCTGCACCCGCCAGGATCAACAGAGGTCCATCTGTATGATATACCGCCTCTCTCTGGGGTTCGTTCAATTTATCATAAATACTCATAAAACTGCTCTCCTATCTACTGATTATGCCTCTGCATACCCATCATTTGTATCTTCCATTATCGAACATACATTCTTGATTGTCAAGTCTATGTTATTCTTAATTTCGTCGAGATCATTCTGTTACTGTTCCTCTGCATTATTCTGAGTTTTTACTTGCCATATAGTTTTAAATACTATATAATGAGTCTATTGAGGTGATAACATGACTATAGATATGAATGATATGCTTAACAGCATTTTAAATGAACTTTCCCATCTTCAATATGTGCATCCGGGTGACATCCCGAATATTGATCTTTATATGGATCAAGTCACTACTTTTATGGATGAACAGCTCGCTTCTACCAAGCGATATAAAGAGGATAAGATCCTTACCAAGACCATGATCAACAATTATACAAAGAACAATCTTCTTCCGCCGCCTGTGAAGAAGAAGTATTCCCGGGAGCATATGCTGCTTCTCATTTTTATCTACTATTTTAAAAGTATTTTGTCGATCAAAGATATCGAAACGGTACTAAAGCCATTGACGGAAAAATATTTCTCCGGAAATGATACAATGGAACTTTCCTCTATTTATGAAGAACTCTGCCACATGGAAAAAGAACGGCTCGACTCGCTGAAAGACAGCGTATCTTCCGCTTATGATAAGGCAGGAGAAGCTTTTGACCAACTTCCTGACGGAGAAGACAGGGATACTCTCCAGAAGTTTGCTTTTATCTGTAATCTCAGTTTCGACGTATATCTGAAAAAGATGATGATCGAACGGATTATTGATGATATCGCAGCTCCTTCTTCTAAGAATAAGAAGGACTGATATTTAAAAAAAGACACGTTCCAATGGTTGCAGCCACAGGTTCGTGTCTTTTGTATTCTGCGTCCGAAGATCCCCGGCCAAAGATCCGCTCATACTTTTCTCCGAACTATCTTTCCACTTTCTATTCTTCTGCAGTTGATGAATCTTCTTCCTTTTCTGTAAGTCCGATTCTCTCAAAGACCATATCATATCCGTCATTTCCGTAGTTCAGTGAACGGTTGACTCTGCTGATCGTTGCTGTAGACGCTCCGGTCTTCTCTGCTATCTCAAGATATGTCTTTTGCTCTCTGAGCATCCTTGCCACTTCAAAACGCTGGGAAAGCGAAAGCAGTTCGTTGATCGTACAGATATCTTCAAAAAAAGTATAACATTCTTCTTTATTTTCAAGGCTTAAAATGGCATTAAAAAGATAATCAACCGCCTCAGTCCTTATTTTCTTGCTCATGAAACCAATCTCCTTTTCACCCTCGTTTAATTACTGTTACATTTTAGCACACTAAATTTGTAAAGTCTACTACTTTATTTTTTCCATTCCTCGACAGTTTCCATCTATATCTTTGATTTTTCCATTGTCCAAACTGACACAAAATGCTATAATACTTCTGTTATTAATTTTGTCATTGACAAGGAGAGGAGTACATAATTAATATGAAGTGTCCATCATGTGGTAAAGAACTTGAGCGTATGAAAAGACAAGTCGGCACAACGGAATCCGGAGATCCGATCTTCAACGAATATGCAGTCTGCCGTGACTGTAAGAAGCAGTGGAATCTCGACAGGCAGCGTGCCAGGAAAATAGCTGCAAAAAAAGAGGCTGAACAGGCAGAAGCAAAGCCAGTCGATAAAGCTGAAAGCAAAGTCGCTGTCAGACCTGCTGAATCATCCGTATCCAAGAAGGGTGCAGCAGAAGAAAGCCCGGCTGCCAAAAAGCCTCCAGTCAAAAGATCTGCTGCCGGCTCTGACGCTGAAAAAGTAAAGGAAACCGAAAAGAAAGCCGGAGCAAAACCTGCGAAAAGACGCAGACTGACAGACGCAGAAGGAAAACCTGTACGTCCGAAGGCTTCAAGACCGATCAGTAATGATGAAACTGCTGAAATTTCCGAGAAACCGGAAAAAAGACCAGTCAAAAAGAAAGTCAGACCTGCTTCTACAGAAGAACCGCTTTCCACAAAGACGCCAGGGGAGAAAAAGGCGTCCGCAAAGAAACCGGTCAAGAAGCGTCATCCTGAAGAAGCTTCTGATACTAATAAAGCTTCTGATGAGCAGAAATATGGAAATATTCCTGCAGAGCAGGTTCGTACAAAGCGTGAAAAGGCAGTACGCAAAGGATATGAAGAGATGCTTGCGACAGATCCTGACAGCAAATTTGCCAAAAAGAAGAAAAAGGACGAAGATCCTGATGAGAAGAAAGTAAAAGATACAAAGAAAAAAGAGCAGTACGACGATGAGTATGATGATGATGAGTACGAATATGATGATGTACCAAGATTCAGACCTGCCCGTATCATCCTTGGTATCCTCTCACTTCTCGGTTTCGGATATCTGATGTACAGAGGATTTACACTTGGACTGAGCAGCACCTCTTCAGACGGTTCTGCTACTTCCGGTATGGTTTATGTGATTTTGGCACTCTGCATGCTGGTTTCAGCTCTGCTGTATTTCATCATGGTGAATCGTTATACGATCTTTGCATTCCTTGCACCAATGCTGTTCTATCTGGCAAGTGCCGGATTTGCATTCCTGAAACGCGGAAGCGAACTGGAACTGCTGATTGTTGCCGGTGTAAGTGCTGCTTTCGCAGTCATCTCACTGATTCTTGGTATTGCCTCCAGAGGCGGAGATTATTACTATGAAGATGACGACGAGGACGAGGATTATGAAGATCCTTTCGAAGACGAACATGATAACTGATCTTACTCAGATTGTTGAGCTCAAATAAATTACAGAATGATGATCGGGGAATATCCCCGACAAAAATCCATCAATCCGGCAGATAGTCCGATTGATGGATTTTTTATATGAGAGAGCTTTTTATATGAAAGATTTTTTTATCAGATCCATCAACATGATAATCGCTCCCCCGTTCTTTCATTTTTTATCTTCCAGCACTGAGGATCTGCCCCGTAAAAATCACCATTCGTTCCATTTGCTACTGCCGGACAACCTCTGCACCACGCTTTCAGCTCGCATTTACTACATTTTATAAATCGGTCATATTCTCTGTATTTTTCCATCTGACAGACCCATACATCCGCCAGTCTGTCCTCAAATATATTGGCAATCCTGCTGTCCGTCACTCTCCGGCACGCCATCACGTCTCCATTGGATGCATTTCTGAACATCAGACGTACAAATGGACCTACAAAAAATATTTGCAGTAAAAGTGCTGTCGGGAAACATAAACATGCAGAATACCCTCATTGCGGTAAATACAATACTTTGAATTTTAGTTTTTGGCATTTTCTTCTCTCCTTTACTTGTATGAATAGCCTGGAATATCTTATATATCAAAAAAGTACGCTTTCTTGACATATAAAAACGACATCAAATACATCGCAGCTATCAGACATGGGCCGCAATAATATTTAATGTCGTTATTATTTCGCTATTTCATTTTTGCACGATGCTTATTGTATCACATTTTTTTCTGAAATATAAGCAAAATTTTACTCTGCATCAAAATCTGCTTCAAATACACCTTCCGGTGCTTTCATAGTCAGAATTCCAAGATTAAACTCTTCATCTTTCACCGTAATATGGTATTCAAAAACTACATCATCCTCAAATTTTGACAGCAGAAGATACTCTCCATTTTCTTTTCCTTCGATCTGGTCACAAATATCATTATATACCTTTGCTCCTGAAATCTCTCTCGGATAGCCGGAAGCTTTTATTTTCTGCTCGATGATCTGATATAACTCGTCCATTTTTCATCCTCGTCTTTCTTCTTAAGGTCAGCCTGCTTCTTTCACTGCCTTTGATATATTATTTTTATGATGCCAGGGATTGTGGGAGTGCGTAGCACGGAGCAATCTGTAGGCATCAAAGTCGGGGGCTTTTGACCCCGACATCTTTTTACTTTGCCCGGATCATCTGTACTACTGCCACTACAATCACGATCACCATCGCACCCAGCATGATGTACATAGGCCAGACAGGGAATCTCGTTACCAGGCTGCTGACTCCTACATCGATAAATAATCCCGTAGTAAGAATCTTTATTGCTCCCAGCATTACCAGTGCTATTTTATACAGCCTTTCTTTATTCTCCTCTGTGACAGCTACCGGGAAGTTCCATATAGACGGAACTTTTTCAATCAGAGAGAGCAAAAGCAAAATGACTGCTGCCACAATCACCTCAATCCAAAGAATTCCTTTGCCACCATAACTATCTGCTATTCCTGCAGCGTTAAAATGAGTCGGAACTGTTCCGGGGATCCTGCTCCAGATACATACAAGAACAATAACATATGCAAGTAACATACATGAACTGACTAAATTTGAAATTCTGCGGATCATCTTCATAGAACTCCCTCCTTTTAGGGATACTATAGCACCAGTATTTTCTTTTTACAAGTATCCGCAAACAAGATTATATCCTGGTTGAATCCTGTGTTCCCCAAATCCCTCTTGCAACTACTGACACTGCACCAAATAATACACCCGCTACCGGCCACAGAATCCAGGTATAATCCCACCGCACACTCAGGAAACTCCATCCAAGATAGATTGCTGTAGCAATACACCAATAAGCAGTTGAATAGATTTCAAACTTTTTCTTTACAGCCTTTTCCTTTTGGGAATATTCTCCCTCCTGAAGCAACATATCGTAACTTCCATTGATCGTACTGACACTTACAATTAAAAATACCCCCACTGCAACAAGCAAAAGGAGAATTGACACATCACCTGTAATCATATACTCCGGTTGTTCCATCGCAATTCCGATCAAAAGAGGAATAACCGCCAGAATGCAGAAAACAACTCCCAGGATAATCCCTCTTGTATAAGTACCTTCATAATCCTGCTTCTTTTCTTTTACCAATCCTTTTACTCCATAAGCAGTTTCAATCAGTTCCTTTTTCAGATACTCATATGCTTTTCCGCGAATCCCATAAGAAATAAAAATAGCAACTGCAAGGGAAACCATCACCAGTACCACCGAAACTCCAATCCCCACCGCAGTATTTTCACTCAGATTTCCACCCGTTGCACTGGAAAGACCTGTCAGAAAAATGAGCAGTGACGGACTCATGATGCAAAGAGCAACTGCCCCTGCCAGTATGACTGCATTTTTTCTCTTCCATTCCAGAAAATGATTTGCCTCTTCCATAGATACATTCCTGTAGACTGTATCTTCTGTCCTATAGTCTGATATTTTCTCAACCTCTTCTTTTCCCATTTCATCCTTTAACAGATAATCTGTACTGACCTCAAAAATTTCTGCCATGCGGAATTGGGTAGGATTGTGGGAGTGCGTAGCACGGAGCAATCCGTAGGCATCAAAGTCGGGGGCTTTTGACCCCGACATCATGATCTTATTGTATCGGATTTTCCAGTTGCAGACTACCAAATCAGGCTGAAATTCTGTCAACCAGCAGTTGCAACTGCATAAATAATCCCTGAAGTGCTGCTATCAGTGCATCGAAAAGAATGTTTCCAATCGCAATATACCCACGGTTGACGGGTGCAACAATATTTTTATACAAACTCTTGACTTTTTTTATGAAAAGAAGGCAAACCAAATGAACAAAAAAAGCGAAAATTACTGGCTTTTAGACGCAGTCTGATGAATCCTCTAGTTCTTCCGGATTTCTTTTGCAGCCTCAACCATATTTCTAAGACTTGCATCCGTTTCCGGAACACCTCTTGTCTTTAATCCACAGTCCGGGTTTACCCATAATTTTTCACGACTGATCTTAGTAAGCATAACTTTCAGTGCCAACACAATTTCTTCAACTGATGGTACTCTAGGAGAATGAATATCATAAACTCCAGGACCAACTTCTGTCTCAAAATGATTTTCTCTCAGCGAATCCAGAATCTGCAGATCTGAACGTGATGCTTCAAATGTAATCACATCTGCATCCATATCATCAATGGCTGGGATAATATCTGTAAATTCACTGTAACACATATGCGTATGAATCTGTGTATCTGCTTTCACTCCACTATGTGTCAGACGGAAAGCCGGGATTGCAAAATCCAGATATTCTGTATACCAGTCTGATCTTCTGAGCGGCAGTTTTTCTCTCAAGGCAGCTTCGTCGATCTGTATCATCCGGATTCCATTTGCTTCAAGATCCAGTACTTCATCTCTGATTGCAAGTGCAATCTGCGAGATGGATTCCTTAATGGAAATGTCTTCTCTTGGGAATGACCAGTTCAATATCGTAACCGGGCCTGTCAGCATTCCTTTCATGATCTTATTCGTAAGTGACTGTACATATACGGACCAATCTACCGTAATCGACTTTTCACGATATACATCGCCCCAGATGATCGGTGGTTTTACGCATCTGGTTCCGTAAGACTGTACCCAGGCTTTTTCTGTAAAAAGGAATCCTCCCAGTGCTTCGCCAAAATACTCCACCATATCATTTCTTTCATATTCTCCGTGTACCAGTACATCAAGTCCGATTTCTTCCTGCCATGCCACACATTCCGCGATCTTCTTCTTGTTGAAATCCACATATTCCTGTCTGGTAATCTCTCCCTTTCTAAAGGCAGACCGGTTTGCCTTTACATCTTTCGTCTGTGGGAAAGATCCAATCGTCGTTGTCGGGAGCTCCGGAAGTCCAAAAGCCTCTTTCTGCAGTTTCTGACGTTCACTTCTCTTTGGCTCTCTGATATAATCCGCTTCCGTTACATGTGATAGTCTGTTTTTCACTGCAACATTTTCACATTTTCTGTCTGCCGCAAAAAGATCATGGTTTTTCTTGTAAGCTTCTCTATCGAAATATTTCTTATCTTCCGCAAGATCACCCAGTTCCTTAAGTTCTGTCAATTTTTCCTCAGCAAAAGCAAAATAAGCCAGATATTCTTTGGAAAGCTTTGTCTCATGCTTTAATGTATATGGTACGTGAAGCAGTGAACAGGAAGTAGATAATACCGTCTGGATTTCTTTTTCCTGTAATTTTTCTAAGATCTTTAAAGTTTTTTCATAATGATTTTTCCAGATATTTTTTCCATTAACAAGTCCCGCAAAAAGTTTCTTTTCCTTTGGAAACCCATATGATTCAATTAATTGAAGTGTCTCTTTCCCTTCCAGAAAATCAAGACCGATTCCATCAAACGGCATCTCAATCAGATCCTGGTAAATATCTCTTACATCCCCGAAATATGTCTGTAAAAGTACCTTACAATCTTTTACTGCTGTCAGAATCGCATCATAAAGTCTGTGGAAAAGTTCGATGTCTTCTTTTTCCATATCCTGCACCAGTGCCGGTTCATCAAACTGGATCCATGCGATCTGCTCTTTTTCACACTTCTCGATCAGATCTTTATATGCATTTACAATCTCATCCACATAATCTGCTGCTGTCTTATTTCCTGTACATCTGCAAAGCTTTAATACGGTATATGCCCCGGTTACAACCGGTTTTGTCTCTATTCCAATGCTCTTTGCTTCCGCATATTCTGACCATAATTTATCTCCCGAAATTTTGATCTCTGTATCATCTTCCAGTTCCGGAACAATGTAATGATAATTCGTATTGAACCATTTTTTCATGGCAAGTGCCTTTACATCCCCAAAAGTTCCCTGATACCCACGAGCCATTGCAAAATATGTATCCAGTTCTGACAGATTCAGTTCTTTATATCGTTTTGGAACAATGCCAAGCAGTGCCGCCGTATCCAATACCATATCATAAAATGAAAAATCATTACTTGAAATATAAGTAATCCCTGCATTCTTCTGTGTCAACCAGTGTGTCTTCCTCAGTTCCTGTGCTTTCTGCAATAATTCTCCGGCTTCTATTTCCTTCTTAAAGTACTTCTCAGAAGCAAATTTTAATTCTCTTAATGTACCGATTCTTGGAAAACCTATTACTGATATCTGCATAAATCATTACCTCCAAATTTGTTATCTCTTTTATGGAAGTCATTATAGTTCTGTCTGTGCAATTTGTATAATACATAAAAGAACATGTTAACTATAGTTTCAAGTTATAGCAAACGCCCTATCATATTCCCGCAAAGATATTCTTCAGTCTGGATACCTGATAAACCCATTTAAAACTTCTCGCTCAGTTTTTCGGAACAAAACAATTTGGACAAATTAAAAGCCTGCCTGAGATTTCACCTGTTCCGTTTCTCCTGCATACTTTAAATGAGAATCTAATCTTATCTGGGAGGACTTATGAAAAAGAAATTGATATCCATACTTCTCACTTCTGTCATGACTGTCGGGCTGTTGTCTGCCTGCGGTTCTGCTCACACTGATGACAACACTAAAAATTCTAAAACAAACACAACAGAAACTGTCTCTGACATATCCAGGACAGATTCCGATTCTGCTCCCGTCTCTGTGACATTGAATGAAGTGGCTCATTCTATTTTCTACGCTCCGATGTACGCTGCGATTGAAAATGGGTACTTTGACGAGGAAGGAATTGATCTCACGCTCGTTACCGGTTTTGGGGCAGACAAAACTATGACTGCTGTTATTTCCGGTGAAGCAGATATTGGTTTCATGGGATCTGAATCTTCTATTTATACGTACAATGAAGGAGCCAATGATTATGTTATCAACTTTGCACAGCTAACCCAGCGTGCCGGAAACTTTCTTGTTGCAAGAGAAGAAATGAAGGACTTTAAATGGACTGATCTGAAAGGCAAGGATGTTCTTGGCGGTCGAAAAGGTGGTATGCCGGAAATGGTATTTGAGTATATCTTAAAACAGAATGGCATCGACCCACGGACAGATTTGAACATCAACCAGGGCATCGACTTTGGTTCAACTGCTGCTGCATTTTCAGAAGGCAGTGGAGACTTTACAGTAGAATTTGAGCCAAGTGCCACCGCCCTTGAAAGTGAGGGAAAAGGGCATGTCGTAGCATCACTCGGTACGGACAGTGGCTATGTACCGTACACTGCATACAGTGCCAAAAAGAGTTATCTTGACAAAAACCCTGATGTCATCCAGTCTTTTACCAATGCATTGCAGAAAGGTATGGATTTTGTTCAGAATCACACCCCTGAAGAAATCGCCGCTGTCATCGCTCCACAATTTCCTGAAACAGATCTAAATACGATCACAACCATTGTCACCCGCTATTATGATCAGAAGACCTGGAAAGAAGACCTGATTTTCGAAAAATATCGGGGCGGGTCCTAAGGTCTTTCACCCACCTATGAGCAAGCTCATGTGGGCTTAGACCTTTTGACCCTGGCATCTTGATCTGTTATAATGAAAAAGAAGCGTTATGAAAGGAGATCCTGCCACTTATGATCGACAAAAAACTGATTCCCTACAGCGGATTAAAAAAAGAACCCTTTTCAGGGTCTCATCATGGAATGCGGTATTTCTTTCAGGGAGATGACGGAAAAAGCAGTACCACTTTCACCGTATATATTTATCCTGAAGCACCACGATATGCGAATGTTGGGTAGGATTGTGGGAGCACGTAGTGCGTAACAATCCGTAGGTATCATAGTCGGGGGGCTTTTGACCCCGACATCTTTTACTTTAACAGTTCCATATTTATTTTTTCAGATATTTCGCTGTCTCTAAAATACGATTTGCATTTTCCACACGTTCTTTTGTAGGTGGATCAATCCCTGCAAGCGGATAATCGTATCCCAGTTCTTTCCACTTGTATTCTCCAAGCGTATGGTAAGGAAGGACTTCCACTTTCTCGACATTATCCAGCGTTTCAATAAAATCATGAAGTCTCTCAAGATATTCATCATAATCGCTTCTCTCCGGGACAAGTACGTGACGAATCCAGATCGGCTTTTTGATATCAGACAGATAACGTGCAAATTCCAAAATATTCTTATTGGAATGACCTGTCAGAATCTTATGCTGCTCGTCATCTATATGCTTGATATCCAGCATAAGCATATCTGTATATTTCATCAGTTCTTCCAGTTTACTGAAAAAAGGCTCTTCTCTTGTAAATACAGCTCCGCAGGTATCAATATTCGTATGAACCCCTTCTGCTTTTGCCTTTTTGAACAGATCGATCATAAAATCCATCTGCATCAGCGGTTCTCCTCCACTTACTGTGATCCCACCTTCTTTTTTCCAGTAAGACCGGTAACGAAGTGCTGTTTTCAGCAGTTCATCTGTCGTCCTCTCTTCTCCGTCCTGCATCTTCCATGTATCCGGATTATGGCAGAACTGGCAACGCATTGGACATCCATTTACAAAAATAATAAAACGTACTCCCGGTCCGTCAACTGACCCAAAGCTCTCCGTTGAATGGATATAACCTTTCACTTCTGACATAACTTCACCTCCCGCAACTTTTCAATAAAGTTTCTCCAATATCATTTTCTGTATTCCGACTTGTTAAAAAGGACGCAGCTTATAAAATGGCTGCGTCCTGATCTAAGTCTGATTCTTCTTAGATGATACAGATTAGTTTTTCAATATCTGATCATACTATTCTTAACATCCTCGAATCTCATTTGTATCGCTGATTACATAGTCTCGTGGCATGTTCTTGCGATAACGTCGAGCTGCTGCTCACGAGTCAGGTCGATGAATTTAACAGCGTATCCTGATACACGGATCGTGAAGTTAGCATACTCAGGTTTCTCCGGATGCTCCATAGCATCTTTCAGTTTCTCAACACCGAATACATTTACGTTCAGGTGATGTGCTCCCTGATCGAAGTATCCATCCAGTACATGAGCAAGGTTCTCTTTACGCTCATCATCTGTATGTCCAAGAGCATTCGGGCTGATTGTCTGTGTATTAGAGATTCCGTCAAGTGCAAGCTCGTAAGGAAGCTTAGCAACAGAGTTAAGAGAAGCAAGAAGTCCGCTCTTCTCTGCACCGTAAGACGGGTTAGCTCCTGGTGACAGTGGTTCTCCACCCTTTCTTCCATCCGGAAGAGATCCTGTAGCCTTACCATATACAACGTTAGATGTAATTGTAAGGATAGATGTTGTCGGTACAGAATGTCTGTAAGTATGGCACTTATTCAGTTTGTGCATGAATTTCTTCAGCAGCCAGATTGCGATCTCATCTGCACGATCATCATCATTACCGTATCTTGGGAAGTCTCCCTCAATCTCGAAGTCTGTTGTGATACCGTCTTCGTCACGGATTGCTTTAACCTTTGCATACTTGATAGCACTTAAGGAGTCTACTACGTGAGAGAATCCTGCGATACCTGTTGCAAATGAACGCTTAACGTCTGTGTCGATCAGGGACATCTGTGCAGCTTCATAGTAATATTTATCATGCATGTAGTGGATCATGTTCAGTGTATCAACATACAGCTTGGACAGCCACTCCATCATCTCATCATATTTTTCCATAACTTCATCGAAGTCAAGGTACTCAGATGTGATCGGCTGATAAGCCGGTCCTACCTGAACTTTTGTCTTCTCATCAACACCACCGTTGATAGCGTAAAGAAGACACTTAGCAAGGTTTGCACGAGCTCCGAAGAACTGCATCTCTTTACCTGTCTCTGTAGCAGATACACAGCAGCAGATGCTGTAGTCATCGCCCCATACCGGACGCATAACATCATCGTTCTCATACTGGATAGAACTTGTTGTTACAGAAATCAGAGAAGCGAACTTCTTGAAGTTCTCCGGCAGTCTTGAAGAATAAAGAACTGTCAGGTTCGGCTCTGGTGAAGGTCCCATGTTATTCAGTGTATGAAGGAAACGATAGTCGTTCTTTGTTACCATAGAACGTCCATCCTGTCCCAGACCTGCTACTTCAAGTGTTGCCCATGTCGGGTCTCCTGAGAATAACTGGTTGTATGATGGGATTCTTGCGAACTTAACCATACGGAATTTCATTACCATGTGGTCAATGATCTCCTGAGCCTCTTTCTCTGTAAGTGTTCCAGCCTTCAGATCTCTCTCGATATAGATATCAAGGAATGTAGAGATACGTCCTACAGACATAGCTGCTCCATTCTGAGTCTTGATTGCTGCAAGATATCCGAAGTACAGCCACTGAGCTGCTTCATGAGCATTCTTAGCCGGCTGAGAAATATCAAATCCGTAAGCTGCTGCCATTTCTTTCATTTCTTTCAGAGCTTTGATCTGATCAGCAAGCTCTTCACGAAGACGGAAATCCTCACCTTTCATGCCATGTCTTGCATAACGCTCAAAGTCATACTGCTTTCTCTCGATCAGGAAGTCGATACCATACAGTGCAACACGACGGTAGTCACCTACGATACGTCCACGTCCGTATGTATCCGGAAGTCCTGTAATGATCTTGTTGTGGCGGGCTTTCTTCATCTCTGGTGTGTAGATGTCGAATACTCCCTGGTTATGAGTCTTATGATATTTTGTAAAGATCTCATGCAGCTTCTCGCTTGGCTGATATCCGTATGTTGTACAAGCCTGCTCAGCCATCTTGATTCCACCATAAGGCATGAATGCTCTCTTCAGCGGTTTATCTGTCTGAAGACCAACGACCTGCTCCAGATCTTTCATGCTCTCATCTATATATCCAGGACCATAAGCCGTAAGACCGGAAACAACTTCTGTCTCCATGTCAAGAACTCCGCCTTTAGCTCTTTCTTCTTTCTGAAGTTCCTGTAATTTGCCCCATAACTTGTCTGTTGCTTCTGTAGGTCCTTCAAGGAATGACTCATCACCTTCATATGGTGTATAGTTCTCCTGGATGAAATCACGTACATCTACAGAACTTTTCCAGTTTCTTCCTTCGAAGCCAGCCCACTGTTCAAAATTAGCCATCGAAAAAATCCTCCTTTTTTCTCTCCAATAATAGTTTTGTATTTGTTTTACGGGCATAGTATAACACCACGTTAAATAAAAGACAAGCGTTATTCTGAGAATACTTTTCATGAAGGCTCTTGTATTTGATTTTGTACAAAAATGGGCGTTTTCTTCCAGTTTTATAGGTACTTTCCTCGAAGATTTTCTGTCTTTTTTACTGCATTTCAGTACATTTGTAAATTGAGCAATCAGCCCTGCTTTGCTATAATTAGGTTCATATCAATCAAATGAGAGGACGATTATGGAAATTAGAAAAACCAAACCTGAAGAACTGAATATTCTCATTCGTATGTATGAGAATGCACGTATATTTATGGCAAGTCACGGAAACCCTCTGCAATGGGGGAACACCTATCCTGCACCACAGATCCTGATGGACGATATTTCCTCCGGGAACAGCTATGTCTGTGTGGAGCATGATAAGATCATTGCTACTTTTTATTATAAAGAAGGAATTGATGATACTTATGTCCGAATCTATGAAGGGCAATGGCTCAATGAGGCTCCGTACGGAGTCGTACACCGGATCACTTCCGACGGCACGATCCGCGGTGCTGCTTCCTTCTGCCTGAACTGGGCTTTTAACAAATGTGGAAATCTGAAGATTGACACGCATCGTGATAATATCGTCATGCAGCATCTGCTTGACAAGAATGGATTTAAATATTGTGGAGTTGTCTATCTTGAAAATGGAAGTGAAAGAATTGCCTACCAGAAAGTATAAGATGCCAGGGGCAAAAGGTCTAAGCCCACATGAGCTTGCTCATAGGTGGGTGAAAGACCTTAGGACCCTGGCATCAGTATAATACAGGACAAACGCAGAGCAAAATGTGCCATGCCCTCAAAGCCTCTGGCACATTCTTTATATAAAAAATCCCACAGAACACATACCCTTTCGTACGCATCCTGCGGGATTCTTCTTTTAAGCTGGAAATCGGACTTGAACCGACGACCCCTTCATTACGAGTGAAGTGCTCTACCAACTTGAAAGACCTTAGGACCCGCCCCGATATGAGCATAAAAGTGGGATGATAATCCCACGATATGCGAATATTGGGTAGGATGGTGGGAGTGCGTAGCACGGAGCAATCCGCAGGCATCAAAGTCGGCGGCTTTTGACCCCGACATCATGTAAATGAAAAGTCAAAATAATACCCAAATCAGTTGACATCCCTATGCCCCGGTGTTATGATTTCTTTGAACATCAGAAACGTAGGTAGAGGTTGCATTTTTCATAAGTAGGATGACGGATGTGTCAGGAACAGAGGAACTCATCAGAAAGGGAAAGATGCCGAAAGGATGAGAACTCCTGAAGGCTCATTCTTGGGCATGACATTAAGAGTGGCATGACTGTCATCGCAAGATGGAGAGCTATCTGATTTATACAATGACGTATATTTTGGAACGGCGCATCTTGCCGTTTCTTTTATTGTTTCACCATTTTAAAGGAGGATAAAAAAGAATGGCAATTTTTAAAGGCGCAGGCGTAGCGATTGCTACACCAATGAAAGAAAATCTGGAAATTAATTTTGACAAGCTGGATGAGATGCTGGAAGAGCAGATCGCTGGCGGAACTGATGCGATCATCATCTGTGGAACAACCGGTGAATCCGCTACCATGACAGAAGCTGAACATGCTGAGACGATCCGCTTTGCTGTGGAACGCGTCAACCACCGTATTCCGGTTATTGCAGGAACTGGTTCTAATTGCACACGTACTGCCATTGAGCTTTCCAAAGAAGCAGAAAAAGACGGTGCTGACGGACTTCTTCTTGTAACCCCTTACTATAATAAAGCAACCCAGAATGGTCTCATCAACCACTATACTGCAATCTGTAATGAGGTTAAGATTCCTGCCATCCTCTACAATGTACCAAGCCGTACAGGATGTGGATTGCAGCCACAGACAATTGCAACACTGGTAAAAAATGTAGAAAATATCGTCGGTGTCAAGGAAGCTTCAGGAAATATCAGCAATGTAGCACAGATCATGCACTTATGCGACGGAAAGATCGATCTGTACTCAGGAAATGACGATCAGGTCGTACCGCTTCTTTCCTTAGGCGGACTTGGAGTCATCTCCGTACTTTCCAATGTAGCTCCGACTTATGTCCACGAGATGTGCTATAAATTCTTCTCAGGAGATATCGCAGGAAGCTGCAAGATGCAGTTGGATGCACTTCCACTCATTGATGCATTATTCTGTGAAGTGAATCCGATTCCTGTAAAGGCTGCCCTGAACATGATGGGAAAAGAAGTCGGAACGCTTCGTGCCCCATTGACAGAAATGGAAGATGCACATAAAGAAGTCCTCAGAAAAGCCATGGCTGATCTCGGACTGATTCAATAATCTTTCTACATGGATTTTTGAACTGAACTACTATAAAAGAGGATCTGTCGGTTGACAGATCCTCTTTTTGTATTTCTCATTTTCTGATAACAACAGGTCAGGTCATATCCTGGCAGCCCCGTAGCTTTGACTCATCCTTCTTGACTCATGCTCCTTGACTCATGCTCCTTGACTCTCGCTTCTAATGTGCAAACTGACTCTCATAAAGATGTCGGTAGAAGCCCCCCTGTTCAAGCAGACTTTCATGATTTCCCTGTTCGATCACCTTTCCATCTTTCATGACAAGGATCACATCTGCCTCCCGAATCGTAGACAGACGATGAGCAACAATAAACGTGGTTCTTCCTTCCATTAATTTAGCAAATGCCTGCTGAATTTTCAGCTCAGTTCTTGTATCAATGGATGAAGTTGCTTCATCCAGAATCAACATTGGCGGACGGCACAGCATGACTCTCGCAATACATAACAACTGCTTCTGTCCCTGTGACAGACCACCACCGTCTTCTGTGATCCATGTATCGTATCCCTTTGGAAGTCTGGAAATATAACTGTGGATGTGAGATGCTTTTGCAGCCTCAATGATCTCTTCCTCTGTCGCGTCCGGTCTTCCCATCGTAATATTCTCCCGGATTGTCCCTGTCTTAAGCCACGTATCCTGAAGAACCATACCATATCCTGCACGAAGACTTTTTCTCGTCACTTCCCGAATGTCAATATTTTCTACTTTGATCTGACCTCCCGTCACATCATAGAACCGCATCAGAAGATTGATCAGAGTCGTCTTGCCGCAGCCTGTCGGCCCGACGATCGCGATCTTTTGTCCCGGCTTCACATCCAGATTAAAATCTTCGATCAGCTTCTGCTCAGGAACATAAGAAAATGATACATCTTCGATCTTGACATTTCCATCAATGTCTTTCAGAACCACTGCCTGCTCCGGTTCCGGGATCTGTGGTTCTTCCTCAATCAGTTCAAACACTCTCTGAGCACATGCGATCGCATTCTGAAATTCCGTTACGACACCTGAAATTTCATTGAATGGCTTCGTATACTGGTTCGCATAACTTAAGAAACTCGACAACTGTCCTACTGTCAGTGATCCTCTTACCACCGCAAATGCTCCGGTAATCCCGACTCCCGTATACACAAGACTGTTGATGAATCGGGTGGAAGGATTCGTGATTGAGGAAAAGAACGTTGCTCTTAACGATGCCCTGTTCAGTCTTTCATTAATCTCATCAAACCGTTCTGTTACGTCTTCCCCTCTGCCAAATACCTGCACTACTTTCTGATTTCCGATCATTTCATCAATCAGCCCTGTCTGTTCTCCTCTGGTTTCAGACTGGATCTTAAACATACTGAAAGTTCTCTTTGCGATAAAATTCGCCACGAAAAATGACAGTGGAGTAATCAGTACAACAACTACCGTAATCTTTACATTAACCGAAAGCATAAAACAGAACGTTCCAAGGATCGTTGCCACGCCGGTAAATAACTGCGTAAATCCCATCAGCAATCCATCTGAAAACTGATCCACATCTGCAATCACACGGCTGACAACTTCTCCATATGCATGTCCGTCAATATATTTCAATGGAAGGATCTCAATTTTATGAAATGCTTCATTTCTGATATCTCTTACGATCTGATATGTCATTTTATTGTTGCATACATTCATCAGCCACTGTGCCAGTGCCGTTACAAGCGTACAGATCCCGATCTGAACCATCACACGCAATACCCCCGGAAAATCTACATTTCCTCTGCTGACGATAAAGTCAACTGCATGACCTGTCAGCTTTGGGATATACAGGGTCAGAGCAACTGATACCGTTGCAAGTAAAATGGAGAAAATCAGAAAAATTCTGTATTTTCCTAACCGTTCAAATACTTTTTTCAGAGTTGCCCCCTGATTTACTTTTTTCTTATTATTTCCTGATCGATCAGCCATTTGCTACTTCCTCCTTCGGGAACTGTGAGTAATAGATTTCCTGATAAACCGGACATCCCGCAAGTAATTCTTCATGCGTACCGATTCCTGCAACTGCACCGTCATCCAGTACAATGATCTGATCTGCATACTGAATGGAAGAAGCTCGCTGGGACACGATAAAGACAGTCGGATTTTCTTTCATGTCATGGATCGCCATCCGCAATGCCGCATCTGTCGCAAAATCAAGTGCCGATGCACTGTCATCTAAAATCAGGATTTCCGGCCGGCGTACCAATGCTCTCGCAATCGTAAGCCTCTGCTTCTGTCCACCGGAAAGATTTCTTCCCCCCTGCTCGATTCCAAATTCAAGTCTTCCCACTTTATTATCAACAAATTCTTTTGCCTGAGAGATCATCAGTGCTTCGTCCATCTCCTCTTCCGTTGCATCTTCTTTTCCCCAACGCAGATTATCTGCAATCGTTCCTTTAAAAAGAACTGCTTTCTGAAGAACCATACCAATATGATCCCTTAAATTCCCGGTATCATATTCTTTGATATTTTTACCAAAGATCTTTATCTCCCCTTTTGTTGCGTCATAACATCTCGGTATCATATTCACCAGTGAAGACTTTCCTGATCCCGTTCCTCCGATGATACCAATCGTCTGTCCTGCTTTTGCAGAGAAGGTAATATCTGAAAGTGATTCTCCTGCTGCCCCTTTGTAGGTCAGGGATACATGATCAAATTCCACTGCCGGAACAGCCGGGTTATCCACATTGACACCATCATTCCACAGAAGTTTTCCACTTTCCATGGATGGTTTTTCATCAAGAATGCTTTCAATCCGGTTTCCGCAGGCAACTGCCTTTGTGACAGAAATGATCAGATTTGCCAGTTTGACCAGCTCAATCAGGATCTGTGACATATAGTTCAGAAGAGCCACAACCTGTCCCTGGGTCAGATCTCCGATATTGACTCTCATCGCTCCGATATAGATCAGGACAATGATCGCACCATTGACGATCATATAGGTAAGTGGATTCATCAGGCCTGAAATCCGTCCAACAAACTTTTGTGCGTCGGTCAGCGTCTGATTTTCTTCCTCATAACGCTGAATCTCATCCTCTTCTTTATTAAACGCACGGATTACTCTCGCCCCTGTAAGATTCTCTCTGGTCGTAAGAAGCACGCTGTCCAAATTTGACTGTACCTTCTTATATAATGGCATCGTGACCAGCATGATTCCAAATACCACGACTGATAAAAGCGGAATTGTGACTACAAAGACCAGTGCGGCCTTTGTATCTACCGTAAATGCCATAATCATTGCACCAAATACAATAAAAGGAGACCGGAGAAACAGACGCAGTACCAGATTCACACCTGACTGCACCTGATTGATATCACTGGTCATCCTTGTGATCAGTGTCGATGTTCCCAATGTATCCATCTCTGTAAATGTAAACTTCTGGATATGTTCAAATAATGCATGCCGCACACCTGTCGCAAATCCAGAGGCTGCCTTTGCCGCAAAATACTGTGCTGTGATAGAGCAGACCAGCCCGATGATTCCCAGTGCGATCAACACAAAACACATCTTTACAATATAAGGTCTGTCTTTCTGTGCGATTCCCACATCGATCACTGCTGCCATAACCAGCGGCACAAAAAGTTCAAACGACGCCTCCAGCATCTTGAACAACGGAGCCAGTACTGACTCCTTCTTATAATCTTTCAAATGTACAAGTAACGATATCATCCTTTTTTCTCTCCACCCTTTCCGAGAACCTGCATTTTTCTCCCTCTTAGTATATACCGGGAAACAGAAAAAATCGGGCTTTATTCAAGCCCGATCTGTTCAACCTGTCTGCTGATCCGCATCGCTTTTGCATATGCCATCAGACGTTCCGTAGAACGCTTATCATACTTCTTATACTTTTCAATGATCAGATCAAAAATTTCTTTTGGTATATCATTCTTAAATCTTACACAATCACACACACTTCTGTCAATATCATATACCTTATAACTGCCATATTCCGTATTGAAAACTTTCTGATCTTCCTCAAATGCTTTCTCTGAAAAATAATGTCTGCATACATCAAAATTCATCTTCATCTTGTGACGGTCACTTCTCTTCGTCGCGATCGATAAAACCTGCGGTTCCACATCAATGAGTCCCATATAATAACAGGCACTGTCTGCACAGATCACTGCATTTTCATTCACGCGGGCTACCTCTACCGCCTTATAATCTTCCGGCTTACCATACGCATCACTGTTCACCCAGTAATGACCATGTGCGATCTTTTCAAGCTTTTCCTCTGCCGTCAACAGACCGATCTGTCGATTCGTCAATCCCTCTTTCATCAGATCTTCTGTATCGATATATCCTTTATATTTTTCTGAAATATTCCTAACTTTGTCATAAATAATCTGTCTCATAGCTAATTTTCCCGTAAGCACCATGATATGCGAATAGTGGGTAGGATTGTGGGAGTGCGTAGCACGAAACAATCCGTTGACATCATTGTTGTGGGCTTTTGACCCCAACATCATATTATCAAAAATATCATTACTAGGAGGATTTTACTACAATGGACATAAAGGAGAAAATTCATTCATTATCAGAGGATCTGCTCAAAAATATTGAACGTCTTGTTGTAATCAATTCGCAGCTCGGTACACCGGCTGAAGGGATGCCGTTCGGTCCAGGACCGGCAAAGGCCTTAGATGAGGCTCTCAGCATCGCCAGAGAGCTTGGTTTTAAAACGGTTAATCTTGATCATTACTGCGGTTATGCCGAAATGGGGGAAGGAGATGATATCGTCGGTATTGCCGGACATCTCGACATTGTTCCTGCCGGAGGTGACTGGACTTATGATCCATTTGCCCTTACCCGCAAGGGAGATTATGTATATGGCCGTGGAACGACCGATGACAAAGGCCCTGTTCTCGAAGCACTCTATGCCATGAAACTGCTTCGGGATTCCGGTATCAGACTCAATAAAAGAGTTCGCCTGATCATGGGCTGCAATGAAGAAACTGGTTCAAGATGTATGCAGCATTATAATAAAGTAGCCGAAGAATTATCCTGTGGATTTACACCGGATGCCAATTTCCCCTGCATTCACGGAGAAAAAGGACAGGTGACCATGACAGCTCATTCCCAAAATACCCGGATCATCTCTATGAATGGAGGATTCGTCTTTAATGCAGTATGTGATTTTTGCACAACGGTTATTCCTGCCGAAGATGGATTAAAGGAAAAACTGGAAGCAGCATTCTCTGAATCAGGACTTATACAATATCATCTTCACGAATCCGATGGTCTCATCCAGATCGACGCAAAGGGAGTATCTGCTCATGCCAGTATGCCTGCTCTTGGTGTCAATGCAGCCGGAGTTACCTTTGCCTGCCTTGCAAAAGCCGGCTTTGAAGATGATTTTGTCAGATTTTATAACTCTCATATTGGAACTGCCTGTGATGGCTCCGGACTTGACCTGAAATTCCAGGATGCTTATGGAGATCTCACATTATGCAATGGTATTGTCAAGACAGAAAATGGAGAAATTTCCTGCACTATCGACATCCGCTTTCCTGTCACATTAAGCACAGAGCAGATCTGTACCATGTGTCAGAACAGACTGGAAGACTCGGATGGATACATCGAAATCCAGAATCTGACTGAACCATTATTCTTCCCAAGAGAATCTCCTTTGGTTGAATCATTATACAAAGCCTATACCGATGTAACCGGAGATACAGCAAATGAACCACTCGTCATCGGTGGAGGAACTTACGCAAAATCGCTCAAAAATATCATTGCATTCGGTCCTGAAAAACCGGGGATGGATTATCATATCCACGGAGCAGATGAATTTCTTCTTGTCCCGGAAATGGAAGAAGCTGTTCTTATTTATATGGAAGCAATCAAAAATCTGCTCGCCATTTAACAAAGGCTCTATATTTCTGATCAACGGAGGCTGATTTATGTCTACAAAAGATTTAAAAGAAAAAGGAACTCATTTCCTTCTTCTGACGGGCAGCACATTACTCATGGCTGTCGGTACTTATTTTTTCAAATTTACCAATAACTTTACATTTGGCGGAATCACCGGTCTGGCAGTCCTTATTGCTAAAACCGGTGTAATGTCCGCCGGTGATTTCAACCTGATCGCAAGTATGATCCTTCTGCTTATCGGAATGATCATACTTGGCAGAAAATTTGCCGCAACAACTGCTTATTGCAGCATCCTGCTTTCCGTCACGCTCTCTCTTCTGGAACGGATCTGTCCCATGACCCAGCCGCTGACGGATCAGCCTATGCTTGAATTATGCTTTGCGATCGCACTTCCCGCACTTGGATCTGCCGTTCTTTTTAATATTGGTTCGTCCAGTGGCGGAACCGACATTATTGCCATGATCCTGAAAAAATACTCCAGCTTTGATATTGGTCATGCTCTGCTTGCATCCGATATCCTGATCACGATTGCAGGTTTCTTCGTCTTCGACATTAAGACCGGTCTGTATTCTCTGCTAGGTCTGACGGTCCGGTCTTTTATGGTCGACAGCTTTATAGAAAGTCTGAATCTTTCCAAATATTTTAACGTTGTCTGCGATCACCCGGAAGTAATCTGCGATTTTATTGTACATACATTAAACCGAAGTGCCAGTGTATGCCATGCCAGAGGAGCTCATTCAGGTCAGGATAAATATATTATTTTGACAGCATTGAACCGTGCCCAGGCAGTGCAGTTGCGAAACTTTATCCGTCAGAATGAACCGACAGCATTTATCCTTATTTCCAATACAAGTGAGATCATCGGAAAAGGATTCCACAGTATCTGATCACTGGACTTTTTCCTTGATTTATGATAGGATAACACATATTTTTTTACAGGAGGGAAAGACAGATTGAATAAAAAATTGAAAGTATTACTCTCGTACCTCGCAATTGTCCTCGGAGCATTGATGGCCAGTTTTTCTGTTGCCTGTATTCTGCTCCCCAATGATGCCATTGACTATGGGACTGCCGGTATTGCAATTCTTATCAGCAAAATGACCGGTTATTCACTTTCTCTTTGCGTTCTTTTTGTCTTTCTTCCTTTTCTGATCGCCGGCATTATCATGCTGGGAAAATATTTTTTTGCCAAGGCATTGATCGGATTTGCAGTCTATACACTTGGGCTTGCCTATTTTGAAAAAATCCCGTTTGAATTAAATACAGAACATTTTCTTGCAGTCGCATTTGGCGGTGCGATCCTTGGTATTGGGCTTTCCCTTATTCTAAGGAACGGAGGCTGTATTGACGGCTCTGAAATCTTCGCCAATATTGTTGTTCATCAGATTTACAACAAAACCGGAAAAGACTACAGTATTTCCTACATATTGATCGGATTTAATCTCATTGTATACCTTGCAGTCTTCGTACTCATCAGCCGGGATTCCGCCATGCTGAGTCTTCTGGTATACATTATTGCCACAGCAATTATCGATCATTTTACAGATCATTTCGAAGCCATCAAGCAGATCACGATCATCACCAAAGACCCTGACAGAATTATCCGGCAGATCAAAGAAGACCTCAATAAGACCTGTACGATCATCAATTCTTCCGGTGTCATTGCCGGAGAAAATAAAACTCTGATCTGCTATGTAAATTACTTTGAACTTCAGAAAGTAAAGACAATTATCTCTGAAAATAAGGGAACTTTCAGTACTGTTTCCACAATTGAAGAGATTCTCAGATAGTCTTTCTATAATATGAAAGGATATTAATTATGAATATTACCGTTTATCTCGGAGCTTTTCCCGGAAATGATCCTTCCTTTGAACTTGCAGTAAAAGAACTCGGCACCTGGATCGGCAAAAGCCACAATGCACTCATCTATGGCGGTTCAAAATCCGGTCTTATGGGCTTGATCGCAGAAAGCACCCTTCTTGCCGGAGGGGAAGTGACCGGTGTAGAGCCACAATTTTTTATAGACAGTGAACTCCAGCACGATGGATTAACCAGGCTCATTGTCACACAAGATATGGAAGAGCGAAAAGCGAAAATGATCGAACTTGGGGATGCTTTTATTGCATTTCCCGGTGGAACAGGAACATTGGAAGAAATTGCAGAGATCATTTCAAAGGTATCCTTAAACCAGCTTGATGCCCCCTGTATCCTCTATAACCTGAACGGTTACTACGATCACCTGAAAGCTCTTCTCGCTCTTATGATCGAAAAGGGACTGTCTTCTGAAGAACGGCAGGAAGGAATCTTTTTCGCTGAGAACCTGGAAGAAATCCGGCAGATTCTCAGTGGGAAATGATCGTATCTTATCGTTTTTTGTATAGAACCAGCTCCGGGCTGGTTCTATCGGCTTCATATGTGCAAATAAGGATGAAATCCATACCTGCAAGAACACCAAAATACCTGTCTCCTTCAAATTCTGATTCTGACTGAGTACCTAAATAAGTGGTCTGATCATCCAGAAATTTCACATTTCTTCCATTTGGCAGAGTATATTCAAGATTCACATACTTTCCGACAAGTGCATTTAACCTCGTGATCTCAGGCAGACCTTCTACATGGAGAGCGTTAATTTCCTTCAGTAACTTTTTCTTAAATTTTTCAAATTCTCCATGATCACTGAGTTCATCATATCTCTTCCAATAATCCAGCTTTGGAAGCAGTTCCTTCATATAAGAGCGAGCCTGTTCTTCTGTAAAATTATCCGTTACCATATTTTTAACGCAGACATTGATCAAATCCTCCATATCACTGTAAGTATATGTGCCATCCGCATAACACCACCTACAATAATCCTCATTGATCGATCCATCCTTGTCACGTCCTATCATCTCGTCATCTTCCAGTGGCATTCCACAACACTGGCAAATAAGCTTTCTTGGTGTACCTAAAAGTGTATTAATAGAAACATCAAACTCCTTTGATAAAAGTTTCAGAGTTTCTGTATTAGGAACTGTCTCACCATTCTCCCAACGGGACACCGCCTGCCTGGTAACCATTACTTTTCTCGCCAGTGCATCCTGAGATAAGCCCTTTTTCACCCGAAGCCCATAAATAATATCCTTTACTTCCATCGTATCCACCTCCGTTATTCGTTGTTATTATCATAACAGAATGAAGTCAGATGAGAAAGCAACTTGCGGTTGCTGAAAATCTTAATTGACCGAGCAGAGCGAGGGATGCTTCTTGAACGGAAGTTCAAGAAGATGGGTGATTCGACAATTTGAATTTGAATATTCATTAAAAGACGGCAAAAAGCTTGCCAAAGAAAAAATCCGAAAAATAGAATCCAACATTGATTCTATTTTTCGGATTTTGTTCTTTCCTCTTGGAGTAATTTTTTACTTTTAAGGAAGACTTTTTTCTACGCAGAGTCCACCCGAGGATGTCAAGTCATTGTCACAAAATTCTTTCAGTATCATTCCCATCAATTCCTGTGCAACACTTTCTGATTTAATTCTTATCAGATTATCCCACGCATCTACTTTTCCTAACAGATTCATTCCTCCATCTCTTACTTCATCTGTCATATTTTTATGCCCTACCTTTCTATTCTTTATATAAGGCCTTGTATTTTTCGCGATTATTCGTTGCCTTTTGACATAGGTAATTTCAATGTCTTAAGAATAATATTTTCTCGATAGCAGAAAAATATGTCAGTTCCCAATCTACTAAAGAAGTTTTTCCAATTTGCAAATTTTTCATTCAGTTCCAATCCTCGTATTATGAATTTGTTTTCTATAAAACTCATCACTCCTTGCTGTTGACATTGGTTGAGATGATGTACCCACTCTTGTAAAGCAACCATTGGGTGACATGACCTGCTTTTTTATATAATAAGGTTTTTCCAGTCCACTGGAAATCAAAATTTTTACTACAGAAACCTTATCTATCTCTTCTGTCACAATATCAAACAATCCCAAAGTTGATGGAAGAATATTATTTTTTATACGGTCCGCAATCTTCAATTGCATAGAGTCAATATTTGGCATTCCAACTGGGTTTCCGTTATCATCTACTCCAATATATAAAACTCCACCTTCTTTATTATTCAAAAACGCTCCTATTTCTTTTTCCAGTTTATCATTTAATTCTGCTTTGAATTCTATACGATTACTTTCCTGGAGCATTGATCGTCCTCCTTCTATATCATCATCAACTAATTTCACTGCACTTATTATATCATCCCACATCTAATAGTAGTTGTAAAAATTTTGCATTTTTCAAGTCATTCTCTAAACTTTTTCTTACTTCCTTATATTTAATATATGGGAGATATCCTCTGTAACTCCTATTCCCCATTTGTTTTCACTCCTGAGGGATGCTTTGTGCTGTACATAAAATCCCATACCCCATCTCACCATTCGGCCACCGACCATACCCCGGCAGTTCCCTCGCCCCTCGTCTTAAATAAGCTTTCACTTTCTCACCATACAGATATAAATCCTGTCCTTTCACAATTCCCCATTCCATCAGAAGTGCCGCACTGCCCGTCACAAACGGTGTGGCAAAAGAAGTTCCTGTAAATTCTGCGTAGCCTCCCCCTGTCGCAGGTGCTGTCACCCGCACTCCGGGTGCGGCAAGATCAGGTTTCGGGACTCCTCCTCCTTCATACATCTGTGCCGGTCCCCGTCCCGAAAAATCTGCATAGGAAAATGTCAGTGCATCGTACGCTGCCACTGTTATGACCAGCGATGCCGTAGAAGGAATCGTAAGCGTTGTTGCACTGTCCGGCTTAAGAAATGCTGTTCCTACATTCAATGCACTTTGTGCCGGAAGCCACATCTGCCAGGATTTATCCACAATCTTTCCCGGCACCAGACGTATTGTCCACACTCCCGGGGTAATAAAATTACTCTCCGGAAGAAATGTAATATAGATTTCCTGCCGCACAGAATAGGGTTTCGGTTCGCCATAGTAGATCAGAAGTTCTGTCTCTCCTACTGTAATCCTCTGTATACCCGTTCTTTCGTCGATCCGCCCGGAAGCATTGCCCGATGGATCAATCAGCATGATTGCCACTTCATCCACATAGGATTTCCAGATCTGAAGATTTAACGACACCTCTCTTTCCTGCACAGCCAGTTGAACTTCTGTCGTCATTCTGCTCTCCAGTTCACCGGCCGCATGACCTGCTGTCGTTCCTTCGTTGCCGCTTCCGACACAGATTACATTTTTCCACCGTTCAGACACGGTATTCAGATACCGCTCAAGTAAGCTGGTTCCATCATGAGATCCATAAGTATTGCCAAAACTGATATTGACTGCTACCGGCTTTTTTAATTCCTCTGCTTTCCTTATAATATAGTCCACTCCCCGCATCAACTGAGTCGTTCTTGGAAATCCATACTCTCCCGGTATCCCCATCTTCACAATAAGCAGTTCTGCTTCCGGTGCAACACCTCTGTATCGTCCGCCCTGACTCCCTCGTCCATTTCCTGCTGCAATTCCTGCCACAGCAGTTCCATGACCACTGATATCACGGCTGGGAACAAGACGGAAACGTTCTTCATGCCCTGCTGTCTGAAGTGCCGCATTGATCTGCTGAGATGTAAATTCTGTTCCTACATTATAGCCCGCAGGAGGCAGTCCGGTTTCCACTGTCTGATCCCATAGTGCTGCAATTCTCGTTGTCCCATCCGCATTTCTGAAATCAGGATTTTCATAGTCAATCCCACTGTCTACAATTCCAATCAGCACTCCTTCTCCACTTTCCTTGCCTATATCCTGCCCTGCTGAAAAAAAAGAAGACGCAGCCTGTACTTCGTCAATACAGGATACACGTCTTCCATTTTCCACCTGAAAATACAAATTTTTCGGTTTTTCTATAAACTCAACTTCAGGAAGTGCTGCCAGTTCTTCAATCCGGCTTTCCTTAATCTGAATAATTACATAACCCCCGGTCAGCTCAGTTACATACACCGCAAGTTCTCTTACCGGCTCCAGTGATCCCGAATATTTCAGGATCAGCTCCCATTCATTTTCTTCTTCGTCATAGCCTACGTTCAGGCTTCTGCTCCTCTGTCGTTCTGCCTCTGTTGCATCCAGGGCGAGATTTAACTGGTTTTCAATTTTCTGACTCATAAGATTTCCATAAAGGTTTTCTTTTCATTTCTATGAGAAATTTTATTCATTCATTCCAACTTTACTCATTCTTATTCCATCCGATCACATCCCGGATTCCCTGCATCCGCTCATCCAGCTTTGCACTCTGTTCTGCACAGTCGTACAGTTCCTCCTGAAGAAATTTCACCTGTGATTCAGGGATATCCTTTTTATATCTCATTTTATGTTCAAGACTTGCCCAGAAATCCATCGCGATCGTCCTGAACTGAACCTCCACATTGACAAACTTCTTTGTATTCTGCAAAAAGATCGGAACCTGAACAATCAGATGAAGGCTGCGGTATCCGCTCGGCTTGGGATTTTTTATGTAATCTTTCCGCTCGATCAGTTCGATATCATCCTGCTTAAGAAAGCTTTCTTCCAACGCATAAATATCATCCTGAAAAGAACAGATCACTCTCACGCCCGCTATATCTTTAATATTTTCCTCGATTGCCTCCATCGTAATTGGTATATCTTTTTTACGGATCTTTTTCAAAATGCTTTCATAGGACTTCACTCTTGTCTTAATACTTTCAATCGGATTGCGGTCATACTCCAGTGAATGTTCCTGATTCAGAACCTTGAATTTCGTTTCCACTTCCATAATTGCACATTCGTAATAGCACATCAGAAGATCAAATGGCTTTTTATTCCGCTGAATCAGATCCAGAAATTCATCCGACAAAAGACTCTGACGTACAAAATTATCTCTTCGTTCTTCTATCCGCATTTTCCCCTGCTTTTTCAATTCAGCCAGACTTTCTAAATTTCTCATTTCCCACATTCTCCTCCATATTCACTCAGGTATTCCCAAAATGTTCCTGCTGCTGCCGACAGATTTTTCTTATTTCGGCATTCCTATTCTGCGGAATGCCGGATTTTGACCCCGACATCTATTCATATATGTATTATATGCCATTTTAAATCTAATACAAGGATATTTTGTTCCATCTTCAATTACTTGCGTAAATTCGATGGAAGTGTCTTATATCCCCATAGCTAAAGCAAGGGGGTTTACGACACACTGGATAAACGGTTAATGCTCCAGTAAAGTCATTTTTACAACTGACCGGTGCATTCCTGCTCCTGGCAGGCTCAGTGCTGTCAGAAATTTCCGGCAGCACCGCAGTCTCTGCATCTTAATCCTTCTTTGATCCTGAAAAATCACACTCCCCAAAAACATAGCACGCCAGTTCATAAGGCAGGAAATATCCCCTGTCGTGCCGGCAGACAGGGCATACTGCCGGAGCCTGCCGCCCCTCATGAACATGACCACAGTTGGTACAGATCCATTTTCCGGTTTCACATCTCTCAAAAAATGTATGATCTTTCAGCAGTTCGGCAAGCTTCTGAAATCTGCATCTATGCATTGCCTCAATCTCTGCAATCTGCATAAATGTAGATGCTGCCTCGTAAAAACCTTCTTCTTTGGCTATTCTCGCAAAAGCCGGATACACATCCACCGCCTCTTCATTTTCATTGTGGGCTGCCGCCTGCAACAAATCCTGAACACTCCCCGGCTCATCCACCGGATAACTACCATCAATAAAAATTGTCGTCCCCGTTTCCGGTTTTAACAATTCGTAAAATCTCCGTGCATGTGCCAGCTCCTGATCTGCCGTATACAGAAAAATGCCTCCGATCGACTGCATTCCCTCTCTTCTGCACTGCTCTGCCGCAAAGGTATACCGATTTCTTGCCTGGCTCTCCCCGGCAAATGCCCGCATCAGATTCTCTTTCGTCTTACTTTCGGAAAAATTAACAGCCATGTCATATACTTCCTTTCCAATCCTCTAGTTTTTTCTAATCCATAGGATTCATACTAGTATATGTACTTTTTTTTCTAATATTCCTTTTACCTTTTCTACTTCTTTACAAACCACACGATACTGTTTTCCATCAGATGAACTTATATACAACTGACAATGCATATTATCTGCCATAAATCTTGGACCACCAAACAATGTATGCCCGCTATGAACACGGTGCTAATGAACTTCCCATTCGTCATCTTATAAGACTATGTCAATATTATCATGTATCTGCAGATTACTTTCTCGGATTATCAAAATGCAAAGACATAAAAAAATAAGTACACCTTTTCAACTTTGAAAATCAGTGTACTTATTTTTCTATGTCTGCCATTTTAATTAAATCCGATCAGTCTCCGTGCAACGCTATAAGCTAACGAGGAAACCTTTCTTCCCGAACGTCCCGGCAGATTCATCGTCTGTCCGAGGATTCCATACCGGATCTTTACATAAGTCTTATAATCCTTCTTTTTCAGATAAGCCCACAGTTCTTTCTTTTTAACAAGATTCTCCTGCTTTTTAGAACGGATACAGAGGATCGATGAAACCGTCATCATGATTGCAAGATAATTGATCATATATTTTCTGAGCTTTTTGCTCGTGATCATGCGAAGCTCATACATCTCGATCATCCGCTTCGTTACAAATAACTGCTGATCGATCCGGCCGATCATTACCTTCTCATTCACCGACTGATCTTCTCTTCCTATAAAATATCTGTAGAAATCCACATTCAGATAATACAATGTCCTGACATGCGGCAGTGGATAATACACATAAATATTATCTACATAGAATGTATGCTTCGGCAGCTCCAGCTGACAGAGCTTCAGCATCTCGGTTCTGTAGATCACCGAATGCATCAGAATGTACTGATCCAGCCGGAAACGTCCGATGTCATCCCAACGGAAAACCTGGTTCTGCGGAAGGACATTATCATAACGGATCACCTTCTTATGCTTCATCCCGACTTTCTCATATACATAATTGGAGATCACCATATCCACCGGTGAATCTGCATCCACAAATCCTTTGACTGCATCAAGGATTTTCTTTAATGCCTCCTTATCTACCCAGTCATCACTGTCCACAACTTTAAAATACTTTCCTGTCGCATGTGCAAGACCACAGTTTACTGCATCACCATGTCCACCGTTCTCCTTTTCCACTGCTTTTACAATGGTCGGATACTTCTCCTGGTACCGTTCAGCGATCTTCTGCGTGCCATCCTTTGATCCATCATTGACAACAATGATCTCTACATCCTCTCCTCCGACAAGTATCGAATTGATTGCCTTTTCCATATATGCTTCTGAATTATAGCATGGAATAGCAAATGAAATATATTTCATATATCGCTCCTCCTGAATCATACCCCTTAAGTTATCATTTTATTTTTACAGCTATTGTTTTTACATTATAACATTGAATGAATGATATTGTAAAATCTATTTTTTTCCTATATAGTAGAAGTGTATGTGCTGTTGTTCCTCACAAAGGGGAAAATACAGCAAATCTGTACATCAATTATACTAAGGAGGCATTTTTCAATGAAAAAAAATGTAATCGTAGGACAATCTGGCGGACCGACCGCCGTTATCAATGCCAGTCTGTATGGTGTTGTATATGAAGCACTCATGCAGAAAGAACAGATTGGAACTGTATATGGCATGATCAATGGAATTGAGGGATTTCTTGCAGATACTATCATGGACATGAATTCCGTCGAACAGTCCGGTGAACTGGAACTGATCAAAACAACCCCCGGCTCTTTCCTTGGCTCCTGTCGCTATAAACTGCCGGAAGATCTGAAGGATGACGTTTATCCGCTCCTCTTTAAAAAATTTGAAGAATACAGCATCGGTTACTTTTTCTATATCGGCGGAAATGACTCCATGGATACTGTAAGTAAACTTTCCCGTTATGCTGCCATAAGTGGCAGTGAGATCTGCTTTATCGGGATTCCAAAGACCATCGACAATGACCTGGTTCTCACAGATCATACACCGGGATTCGGAAGTGCTGCAAAATATGTTGCCTCCACTGTCCGTGAAATTGCCATCGATGCCTCCGTTTATGATAATAAAAAGTCCGTCACCATCGTTGAGATCATGGGACGCCATGCAGGATGGCTCACAGCAGCCAGTGTTCTTGCAAGAAAATTCGAGAATGACAATCCGGTCCTGATCTACCTACCTGAATCTGCATTTAATACAGACACTTTCATTGAAGATGTCAAAAAGGCACTGGAACATACTTCCAACCTTGTTGTATGCGTATCCGAGGGAATTAATGATGGAAACGGTACATTTATCTGCGAACTTGCAAGTGATGTCGGTGTCGATACTTTTGGACATAAAATGCTCACCGGTTCAGGAAAATACCTTGAAAATCTTGTCAAAGAAAAACTAGGCGTAAAAGTCCGCTCGATTGAACTGAATGTAAATCAGCGTTGTTCCTCTTCCATGATCTCTGCTACCGATCAGGAAGAAGCAATCCAGGCCGGAATTTCCGGTGTACACTTTGCACTTGATGGTATAACCGGCAAGATGATCGCCTTCCACCGCACAGAAGGAGCTGATTATAGTATTAATTATGTTCCTGAAGATGTGAATCTCATTTGCAATCAGGAGAAGACCGTACCGCCTGAGTGGATCACCGGAAACGGTTCTGATATCGGACAGGCTTTCATCGACTATGCACTCCCACTCATTCAGGGGATTGTAAACGTGCCGGAAGAAAACGGACTGCCGAAATTCGCATATCGAAAGTAAATTTTACTGTAAATTTGTATTTGTTGGGGTGAAAATATCGCGACAGCAGGAAGGGTTTCTGACAGAAGAGCGTCCATATCCACACTTGTTGTTGCATCGCAGTGCAGGACCCGCTTTACCTCAGCCCGTTGAC